>Ga0070734_10000828_pt1 | contig 54067 bp, 43 predicted proteins | sample Coa_R1_8_FD_66444 | JGI IMG/M metagenome (GOLD analysis project Ga0070734, IMG submission 66444) | Surface soil microbial communities from Centralia Pennsylvania, which are recovering from an underground coalmine fire - Coalmine... | ecosystem: Environmental > Terrestrial > Soil > Unclassified ...
GTCCCCATCGCCGTCTTGTGCGACAACTCCCGCGACCTCGACCGGATCCCCTCCGACTTCAGCGACTTCAGCCTCTACGGCGGCATGTACCGTCACGTCAACCTCGTCTACGTCCCTGCCGTCTCCTTCGAGACCGTGCACGTGCAGACGAAGCTCGCCTCCCCCAAGGCGCCGGCCGATATATCCATCGTGGCAACCCTCTACAACCCCACCGGCACAAGCGATCCCCTCGAAGTCGTCGTCGAAGTCTTCAGCGCCAAAGGAGCTTCCGTCCACAGCTCTAAACACATGATGAAGCCCTGGACCGCGGCCAGTGAGATTGTCACCTTCCGCGTAGCTACACCCGAGCTCTGGAGCCCCTCCTCACCTCACCTCTACCAATGCCGCATCACCCTCACCGGCCCTACCGGCGAATACGTCGCACACGAAACCTTCGGCATTCGCCATACCGAGTGGGTCGACCACGGCCCCTTCAAGCTCAACGGCGAACGACTCCTCCTCCGCGGAACTCATCGTCACGAAGATCACGCAGGCTACGCAGCAGCGATGCCCGACGATCTCATCGACCAGGAGATGCAGCTCATCAAGGACATGGGCGCGAACTTCATCCGACTCGCCCACTACCAGCAGTCGCGCCGCGTCCTCGAACATTGCGACCGCCTCGGCATCCTCGTCTGGGAAGAGATCCCCTGGTGCCGCGGAGGCGTCGGCAACGACATCTTCAAAGAGATGGCGCGCCGCATGCTCCGCAACATGATCGCCCAGCACCACAACCACCCCAGCATTCTCCTCTGGGGTCTCGGCAACGAGAACGACTGGCCCACCGAGTATCCCGAGATCAACCAGCCTGAGATCCGCGCCTTCCTCACCGAACTTCGCGACCTGTCCCACCAGCTCGACCCTTCGCGTCTCACCACCATCCGTCGCCTCGACTTCGCCCGCGACATCCCGGACGTCTACTCGCCCTCCATCTGGGCCGGCTGGTACAGCGGCACCTTCCCCGAGTACCAGAAATCCCTCGAAACACAGCGCGAGCGGGTCAATCATCTCTTCCATGCCGAGTGGGGAGCCGACAGCCACGCCGGCCGCCACTCCGAGAACCCCGACAAGGTCCTCGCCAAGATTGCGACCGGCCACGGCACCGACGAGCGCGGCCTCGCCTACATGAACACCGGCGGCGAAGCCCGCGTCTCCAAGGACGGCGACTGGTCCGAAACATACGCCTGCAACCTCTTCGACTGGCACCTCAAAGTGCAGGAAACCCTCCCCTGGTTCACCGGCTCGGCCCAGTGGATCTTCAAGGACTTCACCACTCCCCTGCGTGTCGAAAACCCCGTCCCACGCGTCAACCAGAAAGGCGTCGTCACCCGCGACATGCAAAAAAAGGAGGCCTTCTACGTCTTCCAGTCCTACTGGACCGACGTCCCCATGGTGCGCCTCTACGGACACACCTGGCCTATCCGCTGGGGCGAGCCTAACGAGGAAAAGATGGTGAAGGTGTATTCCAACTGCGAGACCGCTGAGCTCTTCGTCAACGGCAAGTCCGCCGGTGTGCGCCACCGCGACAGTCAGGACTTCCCTGCCGCAGGTCTACGCTGGATGACCCCATTTGTAGCAGGTAACAACCATCTCCGCGTCGTCGCCAAGCGAGGCTCAACGACGGTCATCGACGAGCTGGTGTTCGATTATCAGACCGAAACCTGGGGTCCCCCCACCACCCTCAAGCTTAACGAAAAAAATCGCGCCGGAAACAGAGTCACCATTGAAGCGAAACTCTATGATGACAAGGGAGTTATCTGCCTCGACGCCCGCAACCAGGTTCGCTTCAGCCTGGCGGGCGGCGGCAAGCTCATCGACAACATGGGCACCCCATCCGGTTCGCGAGTCGTGCAGCTCTACAACGGCCGCGCCGAGATCACCCTCGAAAAAAGCCCTACCGGACAGACTGTCGCTGCGGTCAGTTCGGCCGATATTCCCAGCGCATTCTCTACGATCGCCTGAACGTAACCGGTTTCATTAATCGCCGCGATTGATGCGGGGAATCGCTGCGTTTACATTTTTTCTTAAATGGCCGATAAGGATGTTGACAATTGTTCATTCAGCGAACTATCTTTCATCGTTCCCAAAATTAAACCCGCTAGGCGATCTCTAGATCCTTCTAAAGACCGCTAGGCAAACGATTGACTAATTGGAGGCTGTAAATGATTACGGGTCCCAGGTTCAGTAAGTGGAAGCTCGTGCTCCTCGTGCTTGCTTCTGCCATATTGACTACCAATGCAATAGCGCAGCTCAGTACCGCCACTCTATTCGGCAGCATCACCGATACCACCGGTGCCGTCGTTCCCAACGCGACCATTACTCTCACGCAGACAGACACCAACTTCGTCCGCGTCGCTAAAGTCAAGGACGACGGCTCCTATCGCGAGGAATTCCTTCCGGTCGGTCCGTACAAAATCTCTGTATCGGCACCTGGGTTCAAGTCTTTGGTACGCAACGGAGTTGTCCTCGCAGTCATGCAGAACGCAGAGCTGTCGCTCTCTCTCGATGTCGGTACCGCAACCGAGACCGTCAACGTCACAGCCGATGTACCCCTCGTGAACTCCGGCAACTCCACCATCGGGCAAACCGTCTCCAACGTCGAGATCGAAAACCTTCCGCTGGTCAATCGCAACGTCGACCGCCTCCTCCAACTCGTCCCTGGCGTCCAGACAGTCAGCACCATCAATAACCTCGGCTATCAGGAGATCAAAGTCCTCGCAAACGGATCGACTGACGGATTCGTCGGTCAGGTGTCGTACTACTTAGACGGCGGTCTCAATATGACGGGTCTCCGCAACAGCGGAAACCAGATCCCCAACCCTGACGCGGTCAGTCAGTTCAACGTCGTCACCAACAACTACAGCGCTCAGCTCGGCCGTTACTCCGCGGCAGTCGTCAGCGTCATCACCAAGGGCGGCACCAACAGCTTCCATGGCTCGGCCTTCGAGTTCTACCGTGACAGAAACTTCAACGCGGTGGCACACAATGCCGGAGCAGGCGCCGTCAAGAGCCCATACAATCTACACCGTTTCGGCGCCACCTTGGGCGGTCCCATTCGTCACGACAAAGACTTCTTCTTTGGTAGTTTCGCGGGCTACCGCTTTAGAACGACCGCCACAAACAGCGGTAATCTTCCGTCCGCAGCCCAGCTCGCAGGCAATTTCTCCGAAAATATGCCGTCGGACATTACAAAGTGCACGGATACACCCTCGACCGCTGATAACACCAACATCAAGTTCCTGGTCTGCAATCCTGCCACTGGCCAGCCGTTTGCAAACAATACGATTCCCACAAGCAGCCTCGATCCGACAGCCGTCAACATCGTGAAGTACATTACCACCGCCTTAGGCAAGGAAACTAAGCAGCCGTTCCGTACAGGCGATACCCCGTATACCTATCGCGTGCTCGAAGCAACGCCCGAGCAGAACGAAGAGTATCTGATCAAGACCGATCATCAGATCACATCTTCGCACCGTCTCAGCCTCAGCTACTTCCTTCTCAACTACAGCATCCGCAACAACCTCGGCGGATTTACTCAGGCATGGTCGTACTCTAACTACGCCAACAAACAGCAGAATGCGAACCTCGGCGACGTCTGGACCATAAACTCCCGTACCGTCAACCAGTTCTGGCTCAACTACACGCGTCAGAATGGCGGACGTATCCCGGTCACCAGCGATCCCACCAAGAAGACCCTTGCCGACTTTGGCTCGGATTTTGGCGTTGTAGGCGCACCTTCACTCCCAAACATCAGCGTAGGTGGCGTGCAAGGCTTCACGCTCGCTCAGGCAATCACTGGCCCCAAAGCTGGAGCCAACGTTTACAACGTTCGTGACGTGCTCAACACAACCCGCGGAAAGCACTCTCTTTACTTCGGCGGTGAAGCAGGTCTAGAGAAGGACTTCCAACTCACCTCACTCAATAACTACGGCTCGTTTACCTTCTCCACCACGAACGGTGCGAAGTTTGCCCGCACCACCAACGGTCTCTCTGACTTCATGATGGGCGTTCCCGCCGGCATGGGACAGGACACCGGCCTCTACGCAAATGCCAACTGGTACTCCTTCGGCGCGTTTGCCCAGGATGACTGGCGCATCCTTACCAACCTGACTCTCAACCTCGGCATCCGCTACGACTGGCAGCAGGCGCCGACCGATCCCCAGCACATGACGTCGAACTTCAGCCCCGGCGTGCAGTCACATGCATTCCAGAACGTCAGCATTATCGGCACCACATCAAAACTTGCTCCTCTTGGTATGCTCTTCCCCGGCGATCCTGGCGTGCCGGTCGGTGGCGCATTCACTCCCCTCAACCACGTCTCGCCCCGTCTGGGTTTTGCCTATGATCCGTTCAACAACGGTAGAACCGTCTTCCACGGCGCTGCTGGTCTGTTCTTCGGCGGTATCTCCGGCAACGAGTGGGAATTCCCCTCGAACTACGCCCCGTTCGCTGTCCGTAATAGCGGATACACCCGGGTCACTTCACTCACCCATCCTTACTCAAACGATCCAACTGAGTTTCCGGGCGGCGTAAATCCATATCCCCAACTGATGTTCGACTACAAGAACAGCGCTGCAACGTTCCTGCCGTTGAACCAGGTTGTGACGATGGATCCGAACTATCGTTGGCCCTACTCCATGCAGCTCAACTTTGGCGTCCAGCAACAGTTCACCAACAGCTTCGCGATGAGCGTCTACTACGTGGGTTCGTTCAACCGCAAGACACCGCTCTACAACGACATCAACGGACCGCAGTTCAACATCACAGCGGCCGGCGCCAGCGGTGCAAGCTGCACCGATTTGACGAAGGCTTGCGGCTACGCCAACAGCAGCGCCACGGTCAATAACCGTCGTCCCCTCAACTCCATGTTCGGTAACTCGGCAGCGAACCCCATGTATAGCAACGTGTGGGTCATTCGCTCCAACCAGAACTCCAACTACAACGGCCTTCAGGTCACCTTGGAGCAGCGCCTCACGCATCGCGTTAGCGCGCGCGGCTACTACTCCTGGAGCAAGACGCTGCAAAGCAACACGCTCGATGCCACCAGTGGCCTCAACGGTACCTTTGTAGACGCCAACTTCCCACAACTCGAGTACCGCCAGCGTTCAGACCAGGATCGTCGCAACATGATGACAATGTCCTTCGTCTGGAAGCCTGACTACTTCGACGGCTATAACCGTGTGGTCAGGACCGCACTCAATGGCTGGACGGTCACCGGTATCTGGACGGCAAACAGCGGCCAGCCCTTCACCGTAACCACCGGCAACGACAACTACTTCTCGGGCCTTGGCAACAATCGCCCGAGCATCATCCCCGGCAAGTCGCCTCACACGCTCCCTCAGAGCTCTCGTGTAGGCGAGATGAAGCAGTGGTTCGATACAACTGCCTACTGCCGTCCCGGAACCGATGCCGGATGCGCTGGCGTCGGCCCGCTCGGTCTGCTCGGCAACGAGCGCCCTGCGCAGCTTGACGTCCCGGGCTATCGCAATGTTGATGCTTCGCTCTTCCGCAGCTTCAACATCCGCGAATCGCTCCAGTTCCAGTTCCGCGGTGAGGTCTCCAACGTCTTCAACCTCGTGAACCTTGGTACTCCGTCGGCGGCGATGAACAGCTCAACCTACGGCCAGATCACCGGTAGCGGTGGCAGCCAACGCATCATCCAGGTTGGCGGCCGTATCCTCTTCTAAATAAACCTCCCAACCTCCCGGAGCGCCAAGTTGCACAAAGCGCTCCGGGAGTTTTTTTGCTTAAAACCGCAGCTATTCTCAAATCTCTCCGTCGAATGGGAAGACCCTATTCCTGCTCCGGTATAGTAAGTCTTCCGGCTGTAATCCCCTGGAGGTAGTTCTGTGCGAGTACGAAGTTTAGTAGCGGCTACAGTTATGCTCGGAATGGCCTTGTGTTCTGGCGCTCCGGCACAAGATCTGGCCAGCTTCGAGAAACGAACCACGGTCAAGGTGCTGCCCAACGGCCTCACTCTCATCATCTCCGAGCGGCCCGAAGCCCCCGTCTTCAGCTTCTACACCCTCGTCGACGCCGGTTCAGCCGACGACCCTCAGGGAGCCAGCGGCCTCGCTCACATGTTCGAACACATGGCCTTCAAGGGCTCCCAGGAGATCGGCACCACCAACTACCCCGCCGAAAAGGTAGCCCTCGCCAAAGTTGAGATCGCCTATGCAGCCTACGACGCCGAACTCCGCAAACTCGTCGGACAGGACCCCGCCAAACTCGCCGAGCTGAAAAAGGCCTTTGAAGACGCTCAGGCCGAAGCCCAGAAGTTCGTCATCCCCAACCAGTTCTCCGAGATCGCCGAGCAGCAAGGCGCCACCGGCATCAACGCCTCCACCGCCGAAGACTCCACCCAGTATTTCTGGAGCATGCCCTCCAACCGTCTCGAGCTCTGGGCATACCTTGAAAGTCAGCGCATCGGCCAGCCCGTCCAGCGCGAGTTCTACAAGGAGCGTGATGTCGTCCAGGAAGAGCGCCGCATGCGCACCGACTCCTCTCCCACCGGACGCATGGTCGAGCAGTTCCTCGCCGCAGCCTACATCGCCCATCCTTACGGCCGCCCCGGCGTCGGCTGGGAGAGCGAGATCAGCCAGGTCTCCGCTACCGAGGCCGAAGCCTTCCACAAGAAATACTACGTCCCTTCCAACATGGTCATCGCAGTCGTCGGCGACGTGAAAGCCAGCGAAGCCATGCCCATCCTCGAGCGTTACTTCTCGAAGATCCCCGCCGGCCCCAAGCCCGAGCCCATGACGACCATCGAACCCCCACAGTTCGCTGAAAAGTCCGTCGTCATCAAGGAAGCCACCCAGCCCTTCTACATCGAGGGCTACCACCGTCCCGACTATCGCGACCCCGATGACTCCGTCTACGACGCCATCACTGACATCTTCTCCAACGGCCGCACCGCCCGCCTCTATCGCTCGCTCGTTCGCGACCAGAAGATTGCCGCCACGGCTGAAGGTTTCAGCGGATTCCCCGGCCAAAAGTATCCCGGCCTCTTCGCCGTCTACGCGGTTCCCCTCCCCGGCCACACCCCCGAGGAGATGCGCACCGCCATCCACAAGGAACTCGACCGCCTCAAGAACGAGGACATCACCGACGAAGAGCTCGCCCGCTTCAAGACCCGCGCCCGCGCCGATCTTCTCCGCGGCCTCGCCGACAACGACGGCCTCGCCCACCAGCTAGCCGAATACCAGACACGCTATGGCGACTGGCGTCAGCTCTTCCGCGAGCTCGACCAGATCGACGCCGTCACCAAAGCCGACATCCGCCGCGTCGCCAACAAGATCTTCGTTGAAAACAATCGCACCAGCGCACGGATCGAATACGTAGAGCCGCAAAAACCGGCCACGAGCACGGGAGGTGCTGAGTGAAGTATTTCGCAAAAGGATTGACGCCAGTTCTCGCTTCTGCCCTGAGCATCGCAATCGCCGCGCCCGCAGCCTTGGCGCAAACAGCAACCGCACCTGCGGAAAAGCCCGCCGCAGCCCAGCCTTGGACGAAGATCCCCATCCCCCCGCTCCACGCCTTCAAGCCCGCGCAGCCCAAGCGCATCGAGCTCTCCAACGGCCTCGTCATCTTCCTGCAAGAGGACCACGAGCTCCCCTTCATCAACGGAAGCATCCTCATCCGCGGTGGCAGCCGGGATGAACCCGCCGACAAAATCGGCCTTGTCTCCCTCTACGGCCATGCCTGGCGCACCAGCGGGACTGCAACCATCGACGGCGACAAGCTAGATGACAAGCTCGAAGCCAAGGCTGCCAGCATCGAAACCTCCGGCGGTTCCGCGTCCACATCCGTCCACTGGTCCAGCCTCAAGGGCGACTTCGACACCGTCTTCGCCGCCACCATGGACCTTCTCCTCAACCCCAACTTCAAGGCTGACAAACTCGCCCTCGGCAAGCGCCAGATCGCCAGCGGCATCTCCCGCCGCAACGACGACGCCAGCGGCATCGCCATCCGCGAAGCCGTCAAGCTCGTCTACGGCCCCACCAGCCCCTACGCCCGTCAGCCCGAGTACGCCACCATCGGCGCCGTCACGCTCGACGACCTCAAGGCCTGGCACCAGCGCACCGTCGTCCCCAACAACATGATCGTCTCCGTCTCCGGCGACTTCGACTCCGCCGCCATGGAAGCCAAGCTCCGAGCCGCCTTCGAGCACCTTCCCCGCGGCCAGGCCTTCCAGTCCGAAAAATTCACCTTCACCGACCCCAAACCCGGCGTCAACTTCGCCGAGAAGGATGACGTCAACCAGTCCAACGTCCTCATCGTCGGCCTAGGCACCGAGCGCAGCAACCCCGACTACTACGCCCTCAGCGTCATGAACGAGATCTTCTCCGGCGGCTTCGGCTCCCGCGTCGTCCAGAACGTCCGCACCAAGCTAGGCCTCGCCTACTCGGTCGACGGCAGCTTCGGAGCCTCCTATGACCACCCCGGCATCTTCTACGTCATCGCCGGCACCAAGAGCGCCTCGACCGTCGACGCCACGAAGGCCATGCTCGAAGAGGTCAACCGCCTCAAGACCGTCCCACCCACCCCAGCCGAGTTAGCCAAAGCGAAAGACCAGCTCCTCAACTCTTTCATCTTCCACTACGACTCCCCTGAAAAAACCCTCGGCGAGCAGGTGACGCTGGCCTTCTACGGCTACCCCGCCGACTTCCTCGAGAAGTACAAGACCGGCATAGAAAAAGTCACCGCCGCCGACATCACCCGCGTAGCCAACAAGTACGTAGACCAATCCAAACTAGGAATCGTAGTAGTAGGCAACCAGTCCGAGATCAAACCCACCCTAGACGCCCTGGGCAAAGTAACCCCCATCGACATCACCATCCCACCCCCACCCGGCAAACCCGCCGAGTAAAGTAAGGAGTGCATGGCTACGATGCGCTCTCCTCTTTATCTTCACCGGCAAAGAACGGGATACCGGATCAGGAGTCGAGGAACCATGAGAGAAAAGGAAGCTTACGAAATGATGTTTCGCTTCTTGGAGGAACGCTACATGCGTCTTCCTTCAGATGCTCTAGGTGGACTCCTCGGAGAAATGCAACTCAACGATGATGGCTTACCGTTCGATCCTGCAATTGTGAAGGAGTGGGAGAGTGCAGTCGATGCTGCACGTCTAGAGTAGCCCTTAGTCTGAGCCGGGCGGGTGGCCCCACGGTCTCAACTAACCACGAACGCTCGGGTGTCCCATACTTCGCGCTTTTTGGCGAAGGGTGGGAATGTAAACCGCCAGTGAGACCGATACCCTAATCTCGCCATAAGACCGCCCATATAATTGACAACCATTGGCACTGCAATCTACAGTCCTGCCACTCAGTATCACTCAGACGCATAAACTCTCGACGGAGACACGGATGAAAATGCCGAAGTCGCAAGTCTCGAAACTCGGATTGCGTGTAGGACTAATGCTCACCATCCTCTTCACAACATCCTTAGCGCAGGCTCCCCGTCCTGAACCCGTGACCGATCAGGAAACTGAACTCGGTCTGGAAACTTACAAACAATTGTTGGCCAGGGGAGAGATCATCGACTCCTCTCCGCTCTACGAGGACTTGAAACCAATAGCGGACGCCATCTCGCGTGCGGCTCAGTCCCGTTACCCTCATCCTTTTAAATTCTTTCTTGTCCATGAATCTCAACCCAACGCGTTCGCAACGCCCGGCGGGAACGTGTATGTTGTGGACTCCCTCCTCTACTTTGTGAAGAACAAAGAGGAGCTGGCTGGAACCCTTTGCCACGAGGTCTCTCACACGATCCATCGAGATGGCGTTACGCTCATGGAAAAAGAGAAGAGGATCCAAAGGCATGAAATAGAGGCCGCAATACTGCTGGGACCGACACGAGCTCACCTTATCGCAATCGCGCTGCTCGGCAGGTTGCACTCGCTCGGTTACTCGCGTGAGGCCGAATCGAACGCGGACGTAACTGGCTCGGATATTTGCGTAGCGGCAGGTTTTAATCCTTGGGGCCTGACATGGCTGTTTCAAGATTTTCAAAATGCGAATGCCGCACAAATCCCACAGCTTCTCTCCGATCACCCTGCCGATGGCACGAGAATACAAACTCTAGAGAAGCACTTCAAAGACAACCCCGCTACCTTCTCCAAGTTCAATCCCGATAAGAAATCTGCGACTCCATTCAACGTGCAGAAAAACGCGCCTGAAACCTTTTTGCACCCAAATACAAAATGAGGAACAGTTGTCCAGATTGAGGCGCTACTTCTGCGCCAGCACCACCATCTCTTTCATAAGCAAGCGGGCGGCAACTAAATCACTTCTTGATATCCGGAAACCAGGTAATCTGCACCGCAATGCTCGTATTGCTTTGCAGTCCTGGCTTGTAAACAGGCGCCTTCCACCGTTCGTACTGCAACCAACTTTGCACTTCAAAATCCTTGTGAATCTTCTTGACCCCGGAGATTAGAAAACTATTCTGCGTCGTGCCACCGGGAATAAAATCTTTCGCCGCTTTGGCATTGCGATATTCAATCTGCACCTGCTCCTCGGGCGAAAGATGGTACGTGAGCCATGCCTGCCCACCCTTTGACTCGCGGCCAATCCAGTCCCCCATGATGAATCCTTTGTTGGTATAGCCCTGCTTTTGGACAAGCTCTGTATAAATAAAATCGCCGCCATTGCTTCTGCTCGTCGGAGGATCCGTGCTCGCCGCCTCTACCCGAAAGTCCAGATGTCTCGCTCCCGGAAACTGCGACAGGTAAATCCCCGGACGAATGGCCGCGCGACGAGGCGCACTGATTGGATTGACATCATCGTGCGCAAACGAATCGGTATACAAAGTAAGCCATTTGCGCAGGTAAGGTAGGCGATAGGAAAAATCAAAGGAACCAAAACGCGCGCCCGGATCATCTCGAGACAGCTTTTCGTCCAGCGAAACATTCGAGAGACTGAAAAAACTCCTCAAGAAGGTATGAATCGTAATCGGAACATGGCCTTTCCCTCCCCAGATGACGGATCGCGCAAAACCGAATTCCAAGTTCTCGGTAGGCTTGAAGCTGACCTTCTCAACGTGGACCCACGGACCATTCGGCGTAGTGTGTCCTTTCAAGCTGCCCACGAAAAATTGGTAGCGGAATGGCCCCGTGAGCCGAGAAAGAAGGGGAATTTGCAAAGGCTCAATGCGGTCGATCTGAAAGGCATAGATATTCTCCGCATTGTTGCTCCAAAGAAAGCTGCCGCCCTTCGCAGGCCCAAGCCAATGATCGTTCTTCCCAAAAGAAAACGAATGGTTCCCCCAGGTATAAGAAGCGTTCGCTTCGATGATCCGAAAGTAATTTGCCGCAGGAATCGGTCCAGTGGGAATAGTGTCTTGCCTGGGATTATCCGCGAACGAGATGCCATCGATGTTCGACAGCAAGGTGCTGAGTTCGGTGGAATAACCTGCGGTACTGGGAGCATGTTGGTATTCCCCACGAAAATACAGGGCAAACCGTCGATACTCGCTGCGTCCGCTGAAGCCGGTTATGTTGTTGAAGCCTTCTGCATAAGGCCTGCCATAGTCATTGATGATGGTTTGCCCAAGGTGAAAGCTATTACGCAGCGGCGTGCCTGCGATACCCAGTGGCCGGGTATAGGCAGTCTCAAACAGCACATTCGGCTCGCGCGGCCCATTAAACTGCTCCACATCCGGTTCCAGCTCCCGTTGCAGAGCATGAAAGATCTTGCAGGCTTCTGAATCGTCGTCAACATCAGCAATCTTGCCCGCAGTCTCAACGAGCATATTTACGATACTCAAGCGAGTCCAAGGGCGCATTCCAAGATAGGCCGTATCGACATAGCCAAGCCCCTGCAGGCGAACCATCGCTGGATAGATCCAGTTATCAACTGGCACATAGGTCGAGCCCAAAGGCCCAAGGTACCGGCTAGGGAAAACCAGCATGTCCTTACAACCAGCACTCTGTGCGAAACAATCGACGAAGGGTGAACTGAGCAGAACAATTGTGCAAACGAACAGACCGAACTTCACCCTTGCTCCGAAATGGAGAGTGGCCGACATCCCATCCAGTCTAAACTCCGGCCTCCCCATCTTCGCGACAGCTACTTCTGCACCGGCACCGCCATCTCCTTCAAATACCCCTCCGCAAACGTCCCCTTACTCTTCGCAATCGGCAGCAGTGTCGGATAGAACTGCACGAACGTAGTATCAACCGCACCATGTTCGCTATGGCAGCTGTAGCAATTAGCCGTCGTCGGAGTCATCTTTGCCGTCTTGCCGTCATCAAAGCCGAAGAACGCCCACTTACCCGGAAAGCGTGCTTCATCCTTCACATGCACCTCAAGCCCCATGATGTCTGATCCCTGATAATTGCCCTTCTGGTTGATCGAGCCTCTTCCCTCAGCGCGGCGAACCTCAAGCACAAACATCGTCTTGTCCGGCCACCTGCCTGTCTCCACAAAGGCTCGGTACGCCTCAGGATTCACAAACACGTTATCGAACATGTGGTGATCCATCTGCATCCCCCCGGTGCTGTAGCTCATGTCGAACCCGGTCGTCAGATAGACCCACTCCCGATAGTGCTCGGGCAACTTCATCTGCCCATCGCCCGTATACTCCGGAACAATGCTCGGCGGAGGTGGTGGTGGAACCACATACTCGCGAAGGTAAGCCGGCGCCGCTACCATCGCCATGCTGAACATGCCAAGAATCACTTTGCTGATCATGCTGCTAAGTATCGCGCCATACTCTTTCATTTAGCCAGACCGTCCGCTGCACCTGGATGGCAATTCGCTGCATTTTTGGCGCTTAGCCAGCGCCGTAGAATACGATTCTCCCTATGGACAAGCACACACGCGCCCAATCGCAACAATGGTTCTGGATTGCAGCCATCTGGTCCGCCGTCGGGCTATTCGATGCAACGCAGAACGTCTTCGTCATGCGCGCCGAAGGCATGCACCACAACTGGGGACGCCTCTTCATAGCCTTGTTGATCGGCTGGCTGCCATGGGCACTTGCGACGCCGACGGTGCTTCGCCTCGGTCGCCGTTACCCTCCCATACAGTGGAGACCCATCTCAAGATGGATCAGGCATCTTGCCGCCTGCACCGCCATTGGCCTCATCTCCGCCGCATGGACCGCCGCCCTCGAAAAGTTGATGAACCCATACGCCAACATGCCAGGGCCCGGAACTTATTCAAGGCTCTTTTTGGAGAAGTTCTACAGCGGACTTCTCTCGTACTTGGTCCTCTACATTACGATTCTTCTGGCTAGTCACATGCTCGACTCACGCGAGCGTCTCGCCCTCGAACAAACCGAGACCGCACGCCTCAACGAGCAGCTCTCAAAGGCCCAACTCAGCGCCCTCCGCAGACAAATCGAGCCACACTTCCTCTTCAACACACTCAACTCCATCGCCGGTCTCGTCCGCGAAAAGAGAACCGACGCAGCCGTAACCATGATCGTCGAGCTAAGCGACTTCATGCGCCGCGTCCTCGAAGATTCCAATCGTCAACAAGTACCCCTCGGCGAAGAACTCGAGTTCGCGCGGAAGTATCTCGAAATCCAGAAAGCCCGCTTCGTCGAGCGCCTCCAGTGCACCGTGAACGTCCCCAACGACCTTCTTCTCGCCCAAGTCCCGACACTCATCCTGCAACCCATGGTCGAAAACGCCATCAAACACGGCATCGCAAAACGAGCCCAGGGAGGCGCAGTCCGCATCCTCGCGTCTCGCTCCAACGACATGCTCACCATCAGCGTCTACAATGACGGCCCCGGCCTTCGCGCGAATAATGAGACCCAAACCGGAATCGGAATCTCGAACATCCGAACCCGCCTGCAAAGCCTCTACGGAGACGACTTCAAACTGAACATGCAAAACCAGGCCCCCGGCGGTGTAGAAGTCTCCGTCTCCGTACCCTTCAAGGAGTAGTTTCGTGCCCGCATCAGAACGACCCGACAAAATAACCACGGTCATCGTGGACGACGAACCACTCGCGCGAAGCAATCTCGCCGTGCTCCTGCGCCTCGATCCGAAGATTGAAATCGTAGCCGAATGCGGCTCCGGCGTAGACGCACCTGCACTAATCCGCAACGCCAAACCCGACCTTGTCTTCCTCGACGTCCAGATGCCCGAGTGCGACGGCTTCGACGTACTCGAACTTCTTGGCAAGGATGTCCCCCCAGCCATCGTCTTCGTAACCGCCTACGATCAATACGCACTACGCGCCTTCGAAGCCGGGGCACTCGACTACCTCTTGAAGCCATTCGACAACGCGCGATTTGATCTCGCCCTCGACCGTGCAAAACAAAAAATCAAACTCGGCAAAGATCTCCCAGAAAAACTCGAACGCCTCGCCATCAAGAGCGCCGGCCGTGTCTCGTTCCTGCGAGCCTCCGAGATCGATTGGATCGAAGCCGCCGACTACTACGCCTGCCTGCACGTCGGACAGCGAACACACATGTTGCGCCGCAGCATATCTGAACTCGAGCAAGACCTGGACTCAGCCACGTTCTGCCGCATCCACCGTTCAACCATCGTCAATATGAACCACGTCCGTGGCCTAAAGCTCAACGAAGACGGCGAATATGAAGTGCTGCTCGAAAACGGAACTAAACTTCGACTAAGTCGGAGTTATCGCAAGCAACTACAAAATCGTTTGGGAGTTAGTAACTCGCAAACGTCGTGACACATTCACTTAGGTCGAATTTCCACAAAACACGCGTAATTTCCACATAAAAAGCCTCTTATAACCACTTGCATTCCCGAATATCAAGCGTACTATTCATCTCAACGGAAGAGAGATCTTCCAGAAGGAGAGAGTAGACAAGAGCCATCAAGAGGATCGGCAACGAGACTCAGACAACCGACAACGGAGCTCAAGGGAATCGGCAACGAAACTCGAGAGAGCCGGGAACGGAACTCGCAGAAGTATCCAGGAAACTGGATGCGGATGGGTGGCACGAGAAAGCTCTTACAGCGAATGGAATGACGGAAGAGTAAGGAGAGCGCGGGCGCAAGCTCGTAGGATCCGAACAAACTACGACGTGACGATCGGTGTGATCTGGATCCCGAACCAGATCTTCGAAAAATCGGAAAGCAGGGGCGAGATCTCGAAAGGGAGCTCGCCCCTTAGCTTTTTGCGCGATACCCCACTACTGGCAATGAATGGTGAACGGAATCTTCTGCGCAACAGCATTCGGAGACTGGATGTCGATCTGCACCCAACCCCTATAGCTTCTGAACTGCGGCGTGTTCGCCCCAAGCCGCCAATCGTCATAGATCGGCACAGAGCGGTTCGGTTGCGATAAGTCAACCGTCCGAGACGAGGAAGTATGCCCGCCATCGCTCCGGGAAAACGTATAGGTCACTGCCGTGGGTGACGAGGCGATAACTCCCCAGCCGAACTTAAGGTCAACCGGGCACGGTCCGCTATATTGATACCCCTCGGCAACCTGCCCATTGGCGCGCAAAGACGATCCTCCAATGCGAACCGCGGCATAAGCTGCATGGCCCATGGAGAGAACCGATACAACTGAGGACATAAGCACAGTTAAAGATGCGATTTTATCTTCATCAATTGTTTTCCTTGAAGAGCGACATGACCAACGTTCCTGCAGTCCTTATCGCATGACTAGATCATTCGGACTAAAGCACTACCTGCCTTCCTAACCCAGTCGAAACACTAGGTGTGCCATCCGACCCGCCCACCGTGAGACCATATCCTCATGGACAACATGGACACCAAAGGATTCGCCATCGCCATCATGGCCGCCGGCAAAGGCACCCGCCTCAAGAGCAAGCGCCCCAAAGTTCTCCACGAGATCGGCGGCCAGGCCCTCCTTCTTCACGTCATCGCCGCCGCCAAAACCCTCGTCCCAGCCGAGCACATCTACTGCATCATCGGCCACGAAGCCGACCGCGTCCGCACCGCCGTCGCCCCAATCGGCGTCCAGTTCGTCCTGCAAGCCGAGCAGCGCGGCACCGGCCACGCCCTCCAGATGCTCAAGGCCGACTTCGCCCTCACCGGCGCTTCCCTCCCCGAGCATCTTCTCGTCCTCTCCGGCGACGTCCCCCTCATCCGTCCCGAAACCCTCGCCGCCATCCGCGACCTCCACCTCGCCGAGCGCGCCGCCATGACCATCCTCACCGCCGTCCCGGCAGACCCCACCGGCTACGGCCGCGTCATCCGCGTCACACCCGACGGCCCCGAAGTCACCGCCATCGTCGAACAAAAATCCCTCCTGCCCAATCAGCTAAAAGCCCCCGAGATCAACTCCGGCATCTACTGCTTCGAAACCTCGAAGCTCTTCGCCAAACTCGACGCCCTCGACACCAACAACGCCCACGGCGAGTTCTATCTCACCGATGTCGCCGCCATGCTCGTAGCCGACGGCGAACGCGTCGTAGCCGTCAAAGCCGACAGCGTCGACGAAGTCCTCGGAGCCAACACCATCGCCGAGATGATGCACCTCGATGCCGCCATGCGCCTCGCCACCGCCCGCCGCCTCATGGCCTCCGGGGTCACCATCTTCCGCCCCGAAACCTGCATCATCGACGCCCAGGTCACCGTCGAACCCGACACCGTCATCGAGCCCTACGTCCAACTCCTCGGCGCCACCCGCATCGGCTCCGACTGCCGCATCCGCTCCTACTCCGTCCTCCAGAACACAACCATCGGCGACAACGTCACCATCCGCAACGGCTGCATCATCGACTCCGCCACCATCGCCAGCAGCGCGCTCATCGGCCCCTACACTCACGTCCGTCCCGACAGCAACATCGGCGAAAACTGCCACGTCGGCAACTTCGTCGAGACCAAAAAAGTCACCCTCGGCAAAGGCTCCAAGGCCAACCACCTCAGCTACCTCGGCGACGCCGTCATAGGCGCCGGAACCAACATCGGTGCCGGAGCCATCACCTGCAACTACGACGGCGTCAACAAGCACCTCACCACCATTGGCGACAACGTCTTCATCGGCTCCGACTCCACCCTCATTGCCCCCATCACCGTCGAGTCCGGATCCTACGTAGCCGCCGGAAGCTGTATCACCCAAGACGTCCCATCAGGAGCCCTGGCCCTCGGCCGCGCCCGCCAGGCCAACAAACTCGGCTGGGCCGCTGCCCACAAAGCCATCCAGGAACGATCCAGGAAAGGCTGTTAGCCCAACCGCCCACCGGGTGGCCCATACATCAAAAATCCACTCATACTCTAGGTGCCCCAATCATGCGGTCTCATCGCATGATTGGGATATTCGCGCAAAGCGCGAACCGCTTCCTTCCGTCGGAAAGGAAATCGCCCACTTCCCTGCTGCGTGCATGGCGACACGTTCCGGACTTGCCCAAATAAACTCCCGCTCGACCGCAAAGACGCAGCATATTCCCTCTTGACAACCAATAACCAATTGGTTATGGTTTCAGCATGTCGACCGCAGCCAACAGTCTCTTCCGTGCCCTCGCCGATCCCACTCGCCGAGCCATCTTCGAGCGGCTGACCCGCGACGGCGAGCAGACCGTTCACGCTTTGACCGAGGTCGCGGGTGTCTCTCAGCCGATGGTTTCGAAGCACCTGTCCGCTCTGAAGCGCGCAAGGCTGGTTCACAATCGCCGCCAGGGGCGCGAGACCCACTACAGCGCCAGACCGGAAGCTCTAGCCCCTCTCGTGGACTGGATCAGCCACTATAGTGCCTTCTGGCGAAGCAAATTGGATGAACTCGGAGACGTTCTTGAAAGGATGGACAAATGACAACGCCTGACACTTCCACCCGTTCCGTTATCGTGGAAAAAGAATTCCCTCATCCCCCACAGAAAGTATGGAGGGCCCTCACCGAGAGCTCTTTGATCGAGCAGTGGCTGATGAGGAATGACTTTCAGCCTGTCGCGGGGCACGCGTTCACGTTGCGCATGGACCCAGTGCCGAACTGGAACGGAGTCATCGACTGCGAGGTCGTTGCCGTAGAACCCTGCAAGACACTTTCTTACACCTGGGGCGCTTTAGGGCTTGGGAGCGTCGTCACCTTTACGCTGACACCGACCGATGCCGGCACCCGCGTGCGCGTGGAGCAGTCTGGCTTCCGTCCCGATCAGGAGGCCGCCTATAAAGGCGCGACCTACGGCTGGCAGAAATTCATCGGTGGCCTGGAACGAGTTGTCGCCGGGCTGCAATAACGTCGCCATCGAAAAGGAGGAACATCATGAACCAACGTCTGATTCTTCGCTGGATCCACATCATCCTCGCGATCCCGATATACGGCTATATTTACAGCCCGTTTGACAAGCTTCCGCTGTACGCCCCGCCTACTCGGTTCGTCTTCTTCCCTCTCATGGTCCTCACGGGCTTATTGATGTGGAAAGGCCATCTCCTTCGACGACTTGTTTCGAAAAGAGCCGCCTGACACGCTGCAACGAACGGGCCGACCGAAACGGAGAAGCATTGACTGCATTTAGTACATCTCGATAAATCCAGTAACCGACAGAAATGTGAAGGAGCAAATGCAATGAAAATCAAATGGACCACCCTGTACGTAAACGATCAGGAAAAAGCACTCCGGTTCTACACCGACGTCTTGGGCTTCCAGAAGAAGGCCGATTTCTCACAGGGCCCCTATCGATGGCTAACTGTCGCTGCACCCGAGGATTCGGATGGGGTTGAGCTGATTCTCGAGTCCACCACCAACCCGGCGGCGAAGGCCTACCAGGAAGCTCTGTACGGCCAACAGATGCGGGCGACTCAGTTCCTCGTGAACGACGTTCAGGCCGAACACGACCGACTGGCCGCTCAGGGCGTGAAGTTCACGATGCCGGTCACCAAGGTCACCGGCTCGATTATTGCGGTGCTGGATGACACCTGCGGGAATCTGATTCAGCTCTTTCAGCCGGCCTGGTAAGCGACGAGGGCGCCATGAACACAGGGGCGGACAGTGAAGCGAATCTTAAATGACTTGCTTCACTGTTCGTTCTGTCGCTTAGCAACTCGACATGGCGTCACAAAAAGGTCGCGAGTTATATTGAGCGCAGCGAAATTAGGCGCAAGCTGGAGCTGTATACGAAAGGGGCCGCACTAAATGGAATCTGCCGCTGCATTCATCGACGAAAAGATCAAGGAACTTGGCGACTGGCGCGGGAAGACCCTCGCTCATCTCCGTAAGCTCATCCACGACGCCGACCCCAACATCCAGGAGGAGTGGAAGTGGAGGGGAACCCCCGTCTGGTCCCATGACGGCATCGTCTGCACAGGAGAATCGTACAAGCAGGTCGTGAAGTTCACCTTCGCTCGCGGAGCCTCCATCGAAGACCCGAAGAAGCTCTTCAATTCCAGCCTCGAAGGAAACACGCGGCGTGCGATCGACATTCGCGAAGGGGAGAAGATCAACGAAGCTGCCTTCAAACAACTCATCCGCGCCGCAGTAGCGGAAAACTACGCAGTGCGCGCTGAACGGGCAGCCAGGAAGAAGTAATTTCCTGCTTTAGCGATTCGCGAACAAAAAGCCCTAATGCGGCGTCATCACCTTCCGATTCCCCACCTGCGGCGCATACGATGCATCCGGAAGTACCGTCATCGGATCATTCAAAATCTTCGGATCATCCACCAACACCGCCGCGCCGGCTGGCCGAATGAAATCATGGCTCTTGGCAATCGTAATCTCCATCAGGAGATGTGCCGGCTTCGTAGTCACCGGGTGCGGGAACTCCACGATATAGCGCCCACGAACCATCGTCATCAGCCACTGCATCTGCGTCGCGAGATTCTGCGGATTTGCCGGCAAAAGAATTCCCCCGCTCAACTGACATACAGAATTGAAAGCGTTCTCTACACGGGAGTTCGTCACACCGGTTACGCCGAAGATCGCCACGCTGCTGCCCTGGGCATATTCCCGCACCGCGTTCCAGTTGTTCCTGCTTCCTCGATCGACCCCGTCCGAGACGACCAGCATGACGCGTAATCCAGGTCGCGCTTGGAGCTCCTTCGTAACCACCGACACCGAGTCCCAAAGGTATAGAGGGCAACTTCCGCCCGGCCGCACTCCGGCGCGTGCGTTCCACAATGCCAGAACCGAATCCACAGCCTGCTTCACCACTGCGGGATCGGTCGGATCGTGAACCGTCGAGCGATACAACTTGCAATCGAGTGCGTATACCCACAGCCGGTCCCTTGCCGTCAGGGAAAGCCCCGAAATTGCATCGTCGATCCGATTCATCAGCTCCGTTTCCGACTGACCGAGGTCCAGCAGGATCGCCAGAGAAATAGGATCGTCACCCTCCTGCCTCGCATGCGTTACCCGAAACTTCGGCCCCCCATCAATACTCACGAAGAACCTGTTCTCTGCAATCGGAGGGACTGCCTGGTAATTCTTTCCCAGCACCAGCGTCGGAATCTGTACCAGGTCGGCATACACACGCAGGGTTGTGATGTTGTCATCATGCGTCGGCAGCGCGTTCTGCGCCACAAGCGCCGAAACGCCCAGCGCCATAAACGCCAGCGCGCACAAACCGCGCCACGCACCCTGCATCATCGAGCTTCTACCAGGTCCGATCACCACTTCGCACCTTCGCAGTAAGTATCGCAGAACGCGAAACACAAAGGGTAGCCCCACCGCTGGGTTATAGGACGGGGCGGATAGATCATACGATTCCTTGTTTCAACGTGTCTTGTATTGCCCCAAATTGACCGAGGGGAGATCAAGCTCAAGGCGAAAATTTCCTGCAGGATAATATTCGGAGAACGTGAGCTGGCTGCCTGAGCAGACCGTACTTTCCAAATGAAGTACCTGCTGGATGACCGGATCTACATTTGTTCCGGCCGGTATCAGTCGCAGCGTGGTGTACGCCGACCCGGCCAAATTTGAGCCTCCGCAGGCGCCGTGATCATCCGACGCCTTTACCCGTGTAGGCACCGGAAGCCAATACGCATATTGGCAGACAGGAACGCCGTGGTTGAGCACGCATCGTCCATTGCCGGGAACTCGAAAGCTGTCGCTTGCAGAGACAACCTGCGAAGCGCCCGGACGCAGCTTCTCTGCCAGGAACTCCAGGTGAAGATGCGCGTCACCTATAGCGACCCGATCGAAAACCTTTTGCGGCACCACGAAGGAGAGACTACCGTCTCCGACGGTTGCGGATCGCCACGGCGAAACATAGCGAAATCCCTGCGCATCGACGGTAAACGAGACATTCGTGTTGTGAAGTTTATAGTCCGCTGGAAGGCCTTCCAACCGGACCGGAAGCGTTATTCCCACGAAGCCTCGCGGCACATGCGTATCCTCATTGCGGTCTTCATAAGCCACAGAGCCGGGCAGATAGACCAAACGCAACGATGACTCGGAAGAGACCGGATATCGATTGCGGATTAACGCCCTCACAGGAGATCCGAAGTGAGCGTTCGCGAAACCGTACAGCAGAAGCACGAACAAAGCCGCAATCACAGCCAGAGTGATACGAGACCGCGATGTGCGACGTTTCGCATACTGGTAAATCAGAACACCGCTCAGCAGAGCCGCGAAGAAGACTGCGAGGACTTCAAACGCAAATGGCGGCGACATCGTTAAACCCTCCCCGCGAAAGAGAGAAAGCAGAAGACTTACCCAGACAACGAGCACTCCAATCAGCACCATAAACGCTTCACTGAGCGTCGATGTAATTGCCGCAATCAGCATGAAAGGGAGCCACACAATCAGACAAATCATCAGCAGAGAACGCGTCATGCCCGATGGAGAAGCAAGAATGCCGAGCCCAGCCTGGGAAAGCAACCACCCCTGCATGACGACAAACGGCAGAACCACACACGCGAAGATAAAGATGACCAACGAACTCCAGCGATAGGGACGTGTGATCCAAAACTGTTCCACACCAACAAGACGATCTTCGTGAATCACTCGAACGATGAGGACAAAAAAGGCAATGGCGATCAGGTACGTCAGCAGCCTGACGGATATGAGTACCAGAGCGTCGGGCGAGCCCGATCCGGGCCGAACCTCAGGAGCGGCGACCGCATAGGCCAGAAGTAAAAGAACATAAACTCCAAACTCCGGCCACAGATGGCGGAGATCTTTGCGAAAGATGTGAAGAGCTTGCATCATGAACGACTCCATTCCTGATGGCGATTCGCCTTTGCAAGTGCAAGGAAGATCGTTCGAAGTGTCATCGGCTCCGATTCGACATGCCTGATGCCGGGCAGGAGTTTGCGAACCTCCATCTCGGGATCTTCCCTGTCGGCCCTGCTGTGTACGAATCGAAGAACCGCGCCACACGACTCTGGCGACAACCAGTCAGCAGGGAGATCGGCGTTAGCTCCAACTGTCTCCCCCGTCGAAAGCGTCACAGTAACCTCGCGAAACCGCGCAATGAGCGTGTCCATCGGTTCCGCAAAGAGGAGCGCTCCTCGGTGCAGAAAAGCTACGTGAGTGGCGAACGATTCGATCTCTGCAAGATCATGCGAAGAGATGAGGATCGTGGTCCCACGATGATTCAACCGATCATCCTCCGGACTCATTCGTCCAAGCAGCGTCTGGATAAGCTCATCGCGGGTAACCGGATCAAGCCCTGAGAAGGGCTCGTCCATCAGGATCAAAGAGGGATGGAACGCAAGCACGCTGGCGAAGAGAGCCTTCATCCGCATACCACGCGAAAGATGTTTGAGCTTCTGATCAGGTGGAAGATCGAGATCAGCGAGAAGCCCCGACTCGTCCCACTTGGGATAGAAGGGACGCAGATAATCAAGAAACCCCTGAACTGTCATCCACTCCGGCAACTCTTGGTTCTCAGACACATAGCCAATGCGAGTGAACGCTGAACTCGAGAGAGAGGTCGTCGGTTGTCCAAGAACGGTAGCAGCGCCCGCAGACGGTCGAAGAATATTCATCAGCAGCTTAATAAGCGTTGTCTTGCCCGCGCCGTTATGCCCTACAAGCGCGAAGATCGATCCAGCGGGAACAACCAGATCAAGCGGCGAGAAAACCTGAGCTGCACCGAATTGTTTACTGAGTTGACGTGCTTCGATTGCCGGAGGCTGTGGAGTCATTTGGATACTTCCTGCGATAAGGTGGACAGACGTTTCCAGTGCCGTGATATTGCCGACGTCACTTCATCGAGTTCGATCGAAAGGCGCTTTGCCTCGACAACGAGCTCTTCGATTTGTCTATTGAGAAGCTCTGTACGTTCTCTCGCGGTTGCAGTACGAAAGGAAGCAACAACGGTACCGATGCCTGGGCGCGATTCAAGCAATCCGTCGTCGATCAATTGCGCAATCACTTTATGTGCAGTATTCGGGTTGATATGGAGTTCCCGAGAAAGCGTACGTACAGAAGGAAACGGATCACCCTCGCTAAGCTGCCCAGCCACGATGGCACGTGTGGCGGCATATACAACCTGCTCATAGATGGGAATACCTGGACGGTTTGTCAGGCGAAAGGGGATCACATGTGTACTATTACGCATAGTACACACAAATTGCAAGCGTACTTATTCTAAAAAATGGCCGGAGGCCTCATTCATGCAGTCTCATCGCATGATTGGGTCATTCGCGCAAAGCGCGAACCGCTTCCTCCGTTGGAAGGAAATACCATCTCAAAACTTTTCCACAGAAAAATCTCAAAACCGTGGCATGTTTTTCAAACCTCAAAAACTGCCGTCCGCTTACCACACTTGCCACGCTTTTCACCGCTAACCAACCACCAACCGCCACGTTTTACGCGCATACCTCCTCAAAACCCCCAGCAAAAACGGCCCTTTGCCACTCTTCACCACGCATAAAAAATTCACACAATTAAAGCCTCAGCACACCCAGCCGATAACAAAAAAAGCGCCATCGCGCAGCGGAGCACCAAGCCAAATGTCGCAGCAAAGAATCCTGGTAGTCGATGACGAGGCCGCCGTGCGCAGCATCGTAGCCGCCATGCTCGACCACCTTGGCTACTCCGCCACCACGGCCGAAAGCGCCCAGCAAGCCCTCCATCACCTCCGCGAAGACCAGGCCTACGACCTCGTCCTCTCCGACATCATGATGCCCGGCACCGACGGCCTCAGCCTCCTCGACCAGATCTGCGCCGACTATCCAGCCATCCCCGTCGTCATGCTCACCGCCGTCCACGACATCCACGTCGCTACCAACGCCTTCCGCCGCGGAGCCGTCGACTATCTCCTCAAGCCCTTCCAGCGCGCCCAGCTCGAAGCCGTCGTCACCCGCGCCGTCGAACACAGCCGCCTGCGTCAGCAAAACACCATCTACCTCCACAACCTCGAAGACATGGTCGCCGCCCGCACCGGCCGCCTGCGCGCCACCATGGCCGACCTGGAGCGCAGCTACGACATCACCCTCGAAGCCATGGGCGACGCCCTCGACCTCCGCGACCAGGAGACCGAAGGCCACTCCAAGCGAGTCACCGCCTACACCATCGCCCTCGCCCACGCCATGAACATCCACGCCGACGACCTCAAAATCATCGCCCGCGGAGCCTTCCTCCACGACATCGGAAAGATCGCCATCCCAGACCGAATCCTCCTCAAACCCGGCCGTCTCAACCCCGAAGAGATGGCCATCATGCGCGAACACTGCCAGCGCGGCTACGAGATGATCCGCAAAATTCCCTTCCTCCGCGAAGCCGCCGAAATCGTCTACGCCCACCAGGAACGCTTCGACGGAACCGGCTATCCACGCGGCCTCAGCGGCGTCGAAATCCCCCTGGGCGCACGCATCTTCGCCATCGCCGACACGCTCGACGCCATGACTTCCGACCGCCCCTACCGCAAAGGCACTACCTTCGAAGCCGCAAAAAAAGAGATCACCCACTGCTCCAACCACCAATTCGATCCCACCATCGTCGAAGTCTTCCTCAGCATGCCCACCGAATCATGGACCGATCTGCGCGCCGAAATCGAGCGCCTCTCCCCCGCAATCCTCTCAGCCAAGCTCTGTCACCCCGAAGTTGCGCAAGATCGCGTGGCGGTCTAGCATCCCTTTCGAAGTAGCATTTTGCTACCGCCGTTCCTGCTGTCATCCCGCAGCGAATCCGTCACACAAACCAGAATCCGCGAGGTGAACCGAATGAAGCCCGCCCTCTCTACCGCCGAGATCGACGTCCTGCTAAAAGCTAACCCGGAGTGGAAGCTCCATGAAGGAAAACTCATCCGTGAATGGACCTTCAAGGACTTCGTTGAGGCCATGGCCTTCGTCAATCGCGTAGCCGAACTCGCCGGATCTGCAGGCCACCACCCTGACATCGACATTCGCTACAACCGGGTCCAACTAGGCCTCATCTCCCACGACGCTGGCGGCATCACCAGCCGCGACGCTGCCATGGCCGCTCGCATCACCAAAGAGCTCGCCTAGCTAACCTTTTTCGTGGGGCGAACGAACATTCATTCATACTGTCTACTACAAAATACAGAAAAAGCGATTTATTTTATAAAAACGGATATCTCATTGAAAATAAGCGGATAAGTTCTTAAAACAGCTGCCGTCTTCACCTAAAAATCGAGCCAAAAACGTGAAATTTATATGGCAGAACGTATTTTTTTAATGACATCCTCCATATTGTGGTATATTCAATACATAAGGACGTGAGCACTTCCCGTCCGTCAGGTTTTCAGCCGAGTCGTAAATCACTGGCTGACACAAGTTGCGTCACTGGCCTCCCGGCACGAACAATGAACCGTTCGTGCCGCCTTTTTTTGCCCGTTTCCGACTAGGAACAACCCTCCCCAGACAGCCTTGGCGACAAATGTTTGCTAGCTCATCTCCCCTAATGTCATTCATATACAAAGAGATCTCATTGCCGAATGGATCCAGCCTTTATTGCAGGGTTATGAGAACTTTGGCCGCGCTTCCTTACTTAGGATGAACACTATCTGCAAGTCATTTCACTCAATACAATTTCACAAATAAAATTCTCTATCTCATTGAAATAAGACAATTTGACGAGAATCAGTGAGGACCGTTCTTCCCTCCCAACGTCTAAGAAAAAGGAAAATATTGATTAGGCACAACAGGATGAGCAATATGATAGGGAGCATGAAAAAAATTCTCGGTTGTGGAGTACTCGGACTGGTAACCCTCGCAGCATCGGCGCAATGGACCAATCCCTCAGCCGACCTTCCGGCCTACAATGCAACCGCTCCTACAAAGCAGTTGCCGCCAATTCTGAGTGGAGACCAGCTCACGGGAATCTACTTCGCGCACCCCTACCAAGTAACTGCCTACAAAATGGCTGCGAAAATCCCGGCTGTCCTGCATCAGCAACCCTGTTACTGCCACTGCGACCGAGCGATGGGCCACAATAGCCTGCACAGCTGTTTCGAAGGAACCCATGGGGCTGTCTGCTCTACCTGTTTGAAAGAGGGTGTCTACGCCTACGAGCAAACCAAAAAGGGACTAACCCCGTCCCAGATTCGCGCCGGCATTGAGCGCGGCGAATGGCAGACGGTCGATCTCGAAAAGGCCGCGCTCTAACTCAGTTTCCCGCGTCGGCTGAAACCGCCTTCGCCCTGACCGAAAAATCCGCCGCCACCGGATCCGTCGGAAGCGCTTTGAGTCCCGCCACAACGCACTCGGCGTTCAACTCTGCGCCAGCCCGGCTCGTATGCGTATGCGGGTCGGCAAATAGGGCCTCCACTTTCGCCTCGCCCAAAGCATCGTAGCGCCGGGCGATGATCTCATTCAGGTCGACAAAAAAAACATGCTGCTGGACCGCCACCTGGCGAGCCCATCCACCATAGTCCTGCGCATTACGCACAACCTTGCCATCCTTCCAGATCTTCCGTGGAACAGGTGAGAGAACAATCGGAGTCGCTCCCTTGGCGATCGTGTCACCCACATACTTCCTCATGTACCAGCCGTACGTATGAACCGTCTCGTGCCTCCTCAGGATAGGATTCTCAATCTCCCGAGTCTCGTCGCCAACACCCGGTAACGTGCCGCGAGCCCGAGCAGTATCGTCCAAAGGCCCCGAATCGTTGTGCCCAAATTGAAACAGCACAACATCACCAGGCTTCATCAGCGCCAGCGTATCGTCCCAGTGTCCTTCAGTAATATAGGTGCGGCTGCTTCGGCCCCCGATCGCACGATTCACCACATTGATCTTGGCGACATCGAAGAACTCTACCAGTGGCTCGCCCCATCCCCACTGACCGTTGGCCCCGTCACCATGACCATTGCGAACCGTCGAGTCTCCGACAAGAAAAAGTGTAGGCAGATGAGGATCGGCAGGCTTGGGCAGGCCCAGCTTCTCGTGGAGACCAGGATCCGTCGGAGAAACATAAGGAGCCGGCTGCTGAGCCAGAAACGGTGTTCCCGCAAGAACAAAGACCAGACTGGAGACAAGACGTTGCAGGCATTTCCGCATGGCAAAATATTCACGTACGAGATCCGGACCCGTCAAGAACCAGGCCGAGCGGCGTATCCTCGAAGCATGACTTGGGTCTTTTGGGCATTGCTCTCCGCTGCATTCGCTGCCGCAACAGCGTTGTTGGCCAAGGTAGGGGTCTCCGGCATCGACTCCAACCTGGCGACAGCAATCCGCACCACCGTCATACTAGTCTTCACCTGGGCGATCGCTCTCGGCCTTGAAACGCACCACGGCTTGGCTGAGATCGGTCGTAGAAGCTGGCTCTTTCTCATCCTCTCAGGAATCTGCACCGGCCTGTCATGGCTTTGCTACTTCCGTGCGTTGCAGCTAGGCCCCGCCTCAAGCGTAGCTCCGGTCGACAAGCTCAGCGTTGTACTCGTCATCTTTGGCGCGTGGCTCTTTTTGGGCGAGCATATAACTCCATTGAAGATCGGCGCGGCATCACTGATCACCATCGGTGCCGCGATGCTGGCCTTCGCCTAGCCCCGATAGAAATGGGTCACTGTAGAGGTATACTGAGAACAGTTCTTTGAGTGCCCAACGCAAGGTTGGTGCCAGCTCCAGATGGGGGCGTCACGGCTTCGACGGGATTGCTTGTGGCAGAGAGGCATGCCGGGGTGTGGACACCCGTAATCGCTCACAAAACTATAAGTGCCGATAACAACCTGGCTCTTGCTGCTTAATTAACTAAGTAGCCGATCGCTCGGGCTTCGCCTACGGGCCCGTACCGATCGTCGCACAGTAGGCTAGTCTTCCCTGCTCCGTCTGAGCGGGTCAGACGAGACTGATCAGACTGGTCGCCGTCGCATCTTCGTCCGTTCTAAGCACCGGTGACGAGACAAAAATGAACCGGAAAAAGCATGAAAGCTCTCTGTTGGAAGTTTTTTCGGACGCGGGTTCGACTCCCGCCGCCTCCACCATCATTAGATGTTTACTATCAATAACTTATGCTTGCTCTCTCTTTTGAGAGTGAGCTTTTCCTTTTTACAGCCCAAATTTGATCAGAGGCAATGGTTCGGAGCCACTCAAACCTCAACCTAGGCCGGGATGAGCCGGATGCCAGGTCGAGGTTGAGCAGTGTATGACCGCTAGGCCTACCTTCCAAGATCAGGCAAGGTCGAAACGATCAAGGTTCATCACCTTGTTCCAGGCCGCTACAAAGTCATGGACAAACTTCTCCTGCGCGTCCGAACTTCCGTAGACTTCGGCAAGTGCCCGAAGCTGGGAGTTTGAACCGAAGATGAGGTCGACACGTGTGCCGGTCCACTTGAGTTCACCTGTTTTACGATCGCGCCCTTCGAACACATCCTGGGCGTCTGAGACCGCCTTCCACTCCGTACCCATATCGAGCAGGTTGAGGAAGAAATCGTTCGTCAACGCCTCTGGCCGCTTCGTCAAGACGCCATGCTTTGCCTGTCCGACGTTGGCATTCAAGCCACGCAGGCCGCCAATGAGCACGGTAAGCTCAGGTGCGGTTAACCTCAGCAATTGGGCCTTGTCGATCAGTAAGGTTTCAGACGATATGCTGTATTTCTTTTTGAGGTAGTTGCGGAAGCCGTCCGCGATCGGTTCCAGCACGGCGAAAGAATCCACATCGGTCTGCTCCTGCGAGGCATCTGTGCGTCCCGGTGTAAACGGAACGGTCACAGTGAAGCCACCATTCTTTGCCGCCTGCTCGACACCTGCGCAACCGGCCAGGACGATCAGGTCGGCGAGCGAGACCTTCTTGCCGCCAGATTGTGTGCTGTTGAATTCGCTCTGAATACCTTCGAGCGTCTTCAGCACTTTCGCCAGTTGCTCCGGCTGGTTTACTTCCCAGTCCTTCTGCGGTGTCAGGCGTATACGGGCGCCGTTCGCGCCGCCACGCTTGTCTGAGCCACGGAAGGTGGATGCCGACGCCCAGGCGGTCGAGACCAGCTGAGACACGGACAAGCCCGAGGACAGGACCTTGGCCTTGAGGGAGGCAACGTCCTGCTCGTCAATCAACTTATGATCGACTGCAGGGATAGGGTCTTGCCAGATGAGTTCTTCGGCAGGGACTTCCGGGCCGAGATAACGCGCGCGGGGACCCATGTCGCGATGCGTCAGCTTGAACCACGCACGGGCAAAGGCATCGGCGAACTGGTCCGGATTCTCGTAGAAGCGTCTCGAAATCTTTTCATAGTCAGGATTGAGGCGCAGCGAGAGATCCGTGGTCAGCATGGACGGCGAGCGACGCTTTGAAGGGTCGTGTGGATCCGGCACAGTACCGGTGCCTGCATCACCCTTGGGCTTCCACTGGTTTGCGCCGGCTGGACTCTTGGTCAGCTCCCATTCGTAGCGAAACAGGTGGTCAAAGAACTCGTTGCTCCATGTTGTCGGCTTGGTCGTCCAGATGACTTCCAGGCCGCTCGTGATTGCATCTCCGCCGGCGCCTGTGCCGAAACTGTTCTTCCAGCCGAGGCCCTGCTGCTCGATGCTTGCGCCTTCGGGCTCAGGCCCCACATGGGATGCAGGTGCAGCGCCATGAGTCTTACCGAAGGTGTGGCCGCCCGCGATCAGCGCGACGGTTTCTTCGTCGTTCATGGCCATGCGGGCGAAGGTCTCGCGGATATCGTGGGCCGCGGCGATAGGGTCCGGGATACCATCCGGGCCTTCGGGGTTCACGTAGATCAGGCCCATCTGCACAGCGGCTAGCGGATTCTCCAGGTTGCGCTCATTGGAGCCGCTACCGGTGCGATCTTTCTCGCTGCCATGCAGCTCCTCATCGGCCACGATCACGCCTTCGCCGGACTGTCCCTTGCCGTAGCGAATGTCGCCGCCCAGCCATGTCTTCTCGTTGCCCCAGTAAACGTCCTGGTCCGGCTCCCAGACATCCTCGCGGCCGCCCCCAAAGCCGAAGGTCTTAAAGCCCATCGATTCCAGCGCAACATTGCCGGTGAGGATGATCAGGTCGGCCCATGAAATTTTGTTGCCATACTTCTGCTTGATCGGCCAGATCAGCCGACGCGCCTTGTCGAGACTCACGTTGTCGGGCCAGCTGTTGAGAGGAGCGAAGCGCTGCTGGCCGGATCCGGCACCACCGCGACCGTCGCCGGTGCGGTAGGTTCCGGCACTGTGCCACGCCATGCGAATGAACAACGGCCCGTAGTGGCCAAAGTCCGCCGGCCACCAGTCCTGCGAGGTAGTCATCAACTCCAGGAGGTCCTTCTTCACGGCTGCCAGGTCTAGGCTCTTGAAGGCTTCGGCATAGTTGAAGTCCTTATCCATGGGATCGGACAGGGATGAGTGCTGATGCAGGATCTTGAGGTTCAACTGGTTCGGCCACCAGTCACGGTTCGACGTGCCTTCACCCGCGGCGTGATGGAACGGGCACTTCATTTCGGTTCCCATACTTCTCTCCTTTTTGGCTGGTTAAGTCCAACGACTGAGTCTGGAATCCATGCGTTGCCTAGAACAGAATTATGTATCTGAGACGGCTTGGCAAATCTCTTGATTCGGGATCTCTGTGGGACTCAGCCGAAGCGGCAGAGTCAGAGACATCCAAGGAGCTCCTCGTGACCAGTATGACGCAGCCCTGGAGGTTGCGTTTATGTGATTTTTTTTGTGTGTGGTGGGGGTGGAGGAAAGACCGTTTTTGCTGGGGTTTTGGGGAAGAGTGTGCGCAAAACGTGGTGGTTTGTGGTTGGCTAGTGGTGAAAAGTGTGGCTAGCGTGGTAAGTGGACGGCTGTTTTCGGGTTCGAAAAACATGCCACTATTTTGAGATTTTCTGTGGAAATCTAAGAGGCGCAATTTTTGGGCTGTGACAAGTCGTTGTGGAGGGTTATTGCACCGGGGAAGGAGAAAACGGTTCGCGCTTTGCGCGAATGCCCCACTCATGCGATGAAGCCGCATGAATGGGCACCCGACCTCGCAGGCTCAAGGCGCGCTCAGACTATACAGTTTATCTGTACAGATTAACTGTATATATGCCATAATGGACTCTATGAATGATGAGGCAAATCGTCCACGAATAGAGCGGGCCTCTGCACTTGCAGCGGAACTTCGGGCGACCCTTGGCAAACTCAAGCGGAAGCTGCGCGAACACGGTGGGCGGAGCGATTTGGCGCCTTCGCAAGTTTCTGTCCTGCTTCGTCTTGAGAAAGACGGTCCTGCGGCGGTATCGAGCCTGGCTCGAGCGGAAGGTATGCGCCCTCAGTCCATGAGCGCCATCATCACCTCGTTACTGGAATCCGGATTGGTGAGTGGCTCTCCGGACCCGAACGACGGACGACAGACCTTGATGTCACTCTCCCGGGAATGCCAGAAGTTTCTTAAGGAAGGCCGCGCTGCGAGGCAGGACTGGCTCACAACCACAATCCAGGAGAAGCTCTCCGTTCAAGATCAGGAGACGCTTGCGGCTGTTCTCGAATTACTCGCACGGCTCGTTGAAGACTGAGGGTTTCCTTTGCGCATCCTCGCCACCTTTACAGAAATCGCTTCCAAAGGAGAAGACACTTGTGCCTGTTACGACGCTAGATCCGAAATCCGCCCTGATTGTCGTTGATCTTCAGAAAGGTATCGTCGGCTCACCGTTCATTCATCCGATCGCCGACGTCATTGAACGCACGCAAGCCTTAGTCACAGCATTTCGCGAGCTTCACCTGCCCGTGGTCCTGGTCAATGTGGCCGGGGGCGCACCAGGACGGACGGAGCAGCCACGCCGTTTTGCGACGTTCCCCGAAGGATTTGCCGATTTGATTCCAGAGTTAGATCAGCGGCCCAACGACATCACGGTGACAAAGCTGACCTGGGGAGCCTTTGCCAGTACCGATCTTGAAGCCCAGCTCAAGGCGCGTGGTGTAACGCAGGTTGTCATTACTGGAGTCGCCACCGGCACAGGCGTGGAGTCCACGGCGCGTCAGGCGTATGAGGCGGGATTCAACGTTACGCTGGCCACGGATGCCATGACTGACGGGAGACCGGAGGCCCACGCGTACAGCCTCGCACATGTCTTTCCCCGGCTTGGCGAGACGGGCACAACACAGGAAATCATCAACTTGCTTAGTACAAGGAGCTCCTGAATATGAACTGGCTTCCTCTCGTGTCCTATTTCTTCGGAGGCATCTTCCTGGCCAACGCTGTCCCGCATCTTGTCAGTGGAATGATGGGACGACCTTTCCAGAGTCCCTTCGCAAAGCCTCCCGGCCAGGGGTTTTCCTCATCGACGGTAAATGTGTTGTGGGGCTTCTTCAACCTCGTCGTCGGATATCTTCTCGTAGTGCGCGTAGGCAGCTTTGAGCTGAGGTCGACAACCAACGTCCTCGCCCTCGGGGCTGGTGTACTGCTGATCAGTCTCCAGCTGGCCCGGCACTTCGGCAAGTTCAATGGCGGCAACGCGCCGGAGCATTCGTGAAGAATCGAGCAGCCGGCACTTTCCGCGCGTTGAGCATCTTCAACTATCGAGTGTGGACAGCTGGCGCTCTGGTTTCCAACATCGGCACATGGATGCAGCGTGTCGCTCAGGATTGGCTCGTACTCACGCAACTGACGCACCATGATGCTTCCGCTGTGGGCATCGTCATGGCGCTCCAATTTGGACCTCAGCTTCTTCTGATGCCCTGGACCGGATTTGCCGCGGATCACTTCAACCAACGCAAGCTCCTGATGCTCACCCAGGCGCTGATGGGCGCGCTGGCATTGGCGTTGGGAGTTCTGACGATCGCAGGCAACGTCCGCCTTTGGCACGTTTATGTGTTTGCGTTCTTGTTCGGGTCTGCTGCGGCACTGGATGCTCCCGTGCGGCAGACTTTTGTCGCAGAGCTGGTAGGAGATGAACACCTGCCAAATGCAGTCGCCCTCAACTCAACATCCTTTAATGCTGGCCGTATGGTTGGTCCCGCGGTCGCCGGTCTCGTCATTGCGAAGGTCGGAACTGGTTGGGCATTTGTGATCAACGGTCTGTCGTTCGCCGCGGTTCTGATCTCCATGTCGCTATTCCGCGTATCCGAACTGTATCCAAACACGAGAGCTCGACGCACTGAGGGAGGATTTCTGGAAGGGTTCCGCTATGTCTGGAACCGCCAGGATCTCCGAGCGGTCCTGGTCATGCTGTTTTTGATTGGAACGTTCGGCCTCAACTTCCCAATCTTTACTTCGACGATGGCGGTCAAGGTCTTCCACACCGATGCACGCGGCTTCGGGTTGTTGTCCTCCATCATGGCGGTTGGCACGATCTCCGGGGCGCTGATCGCTGCTGGTCGTGACAAGCCGAAGTTTGGCTCCTTGTTGGTGGGCTCCGCGGTCTTCGGGATCGGATGTACTCTCGCTGCGCTGGCTCCTGGTTATTGGTGGTTTGCCGCTGCTCTCGTGATCATTGGGGTGGCAGCACTGACGTTCACCAACACGACCAACAGCATGATGCAACTCTCGACTGAGCCTGCCATGCGAGGCCGAGTCATGGCGCTTCGCCTCGCCGTTGCACTCGGAGGCACTCCGATAGGAGCGCCCATTGTGGGTTGGGTGGCAAACCGTTTCGGCCCGCGTTGGGCGCTTGGGGTGGGTGCAGCATCGGGCTTTGCCGCTGCTCTCGTTGCTGTGTATGTCCTGACGCGGTCGACCGGACTAAAGGATGCAGAATTTGGCTTGACGAGTTCAAGCCGACGCTGATGGATTGATCTGAATCGGTCGGCAACGAGAATACCTAAGAGTACCGTGCGGGAAGAACCAATATTTCCTGGACGATTTGTCGAATTCCGGTCCGGTCGTTCGTCGTTATAGTGAAGGCAGGACAACCGGCTCGCCCGAAGACCGTCCCAGGGGAAGACAATGACGCAATTGACTGGAGAGATCACCGGGCAGCCAGTGGAGGACCGCTATGTCGTTCTTTCGTGATTTAAAGATTGCAGTCCGCTCTCTCTGGCGCGTTCGTGCGCTGTGGATCACCGTCGCCCTGACACTGGCTCTGGGCATCGGCGCCAACGCCGCCCTCTTCAGCGTGATACGCGCGGTGCTGCTGCGCCCGCTTGCGAACCGGGACGAAGACCGCTTGCTGTATCTGCGACAGAGCGCTCCAGGTCTGGGCGTCGTGAACACGACCTTCTCAGTACCTGAGATAGATGACCTTGGCAAAGGTCTGAAGACGATCACGGATCTGGGGACGTTTTCATCGATCGACTTTACCGTCGTGGGGCTCGGCACGCCGCGCGAGATTCCCGCAGGTGTCGTGGACGGCCATTATTTTGAAGTGATGGGGCTGCGCCCGGTGCTGGGGCGACTGCTGACGACCACCGACGACGGGCCCAATGCGGCGGGCGCGATCGTGTTGACCTATCGATTCTGGAAAGAGACGCTGCACTCAGATCCGAGCGTAATCGGAAAGACGGTTCGGCTGGAGAGCGTCATGGGGGCGCGGTCGGCGACGATCGTGGGGGTTCTGGAGCCGTCAGTGCCGTATCCGGTGGCAACAGAGGTTATCGCCAACATTGTGACCAGCCCGCATCATTTGTCAGCCACCATGGTCACCGGCCGTGAGCACCGGATGACGGAGGTCTTCGCGCGTCTTGCACCGGGAGCCACTCTCGAGGCCGCACGATCCGAGCTGAGCACGCGGCACGCAGCGATACTAACCGCGCATCCGGAGGTCTATAAGTCAGCCGACCACTACAGGATCGATGTAACGCGGATGCACGACCAGATCAATTCGCGTGCCAATACGGTTTTGTGGGTGCTCTTTGCGGCCTCGGGGCTGCTGTTTGTGATCGCATGCTCAAATGTGGCCAATCTGGTGCTCGCCCGAACGGTTCGCCGCGAATCGGAGCTGGCGGTGCGATCGGCGCTTGGAGCCAATGCAGCGGCATTGCGGCGTTCCCTGCTGGCGGAGAGTCTGGTGCTGTGCGGAAGCGGGGTGCTGGCGGCACTGATCCTCGCATGGCCGATGGTGGCGGTGTTGGGGCGGTATGCTGCGCGGTTCTCGGTGCGCGCTGAAGGGCTAAAGCTCGACTTCAGCCTGGTGTGGTTTGGCATTGCGCTGGCGCTGACGGCAGCGGTGTTTCTGGCGCTGATTCCGCGGCTGCCCTCGGGGAGCGCGTCGTTGACCGCAGCGCTCACCAGCGGCGGGACAAGGATGACAGGTAGCAGCAACAGGCGGCTGCGCATCTTCGCCATCATGCAGATCGCGGCATCGTTCCTGTTGCTCACCGGAGCAACCGTCCTGATGCGGACTCTGTATGTGCTCGAGAAAACGCAGCCTCCGTTCGACACCGCGCGTGTGCTGGCCGTGAATCTGCCCGTGATGTCGTATGGACGGACACCGGAGCAGGTGCAGGATTTCTACCACGAGGTGCAGCGCCGAGTAGGCGCACTGCCAGGAGTGGCTCACGTATCGACGGGCTTCAGCGTTCCGTGGCGCGACGATCAGGGATTGGATATCAGCTTCGCTTTTGCGGCTCAGGGAGCGGCGCGAAAGAACGCGCTCGACGATTGGCGTGCGAAATTCCGGTCGGTATCGCCTGGCTACTTTGAAACGCTCGGCCTGCCCCTCCTGGAGGGACGCGATTTCAGGGACGCGGACAAGAACGGCTCGGAGCGGGTGGTGATCGTGAGCGAGAGCCTGGCAAAGACACTGTTCCCAGGCCAGGATGCGTTGAACCGAGAGTTACAGTGGACCGACGGAGTGATGAAGTTTGTCGGCATCAGCCTGGAGCCGCGGCGGATCGTCGGGGTCGTGCCCGATCTGGATGATGAAAACATCATTCCGTCACCGGCCATGACGGTGTACCAGCCGACCGATCAGGAGGGATGGCAGGGGCGGCTCTTTGTGCGCGCGGAGCAGGATCCATACACGCTGGCTCCTGCCATTACGCGCACAATTCACCAGATCTCTGTGGAACAACCGGTGGAGCGGGCGAGCACGCTGAAGGACATTCGCGCCGAAGTACTGACGCCGGACCGGCTGAACGCGGTTGTGTTTGGAGGATTCGCAGCGGTGGCACTCCTGATCTCCGTGGTCGGTGTAGCAGGTGTGCTTGCGTTTTCCGTGAGCGGTCGCACGCGCGAGTTCGGGATTCGAATGGCACTTGGCGCGCAGCCGCGGAACATTCTGACCGATGTGTTGTTGCAGGGCGTGACGATTGCCGCGATCGGCGTGGGCGCGGGCGTGGTGTTCGGCATTGCCTTCGCGCGCGGCATCAGCAGGTACGTGGCGGAAGCGCATCTGCCGGGAATGTTGGCTTTTATTGCGTCAGCCTTCGTCATTCTGGCCGCAGCGGTAATCGCTTCGGCCGTGCCGGCAGCGCGCGCGGCACGGGTGAACGCGGTGGAAGCACTGCGTTCGGAATAGTTCGCCGAGAACGAATATTTCGCCGACCCTGCACCACTTGATGGGTCGGCCGTGGGGCCTCGCGCGATATCAGAGGACAACTCAAAACATAAAACGACTGCTTATCTGACGGATATAGGCATCTCAGTGGTATTAATTAGCTTCGGCTACGCCGAGGTTCGTTGCTTCACGTTGTCGCGGGCCACGCGGAGATGGGGTTATACGACGCATTTTGGGGTATTTGAATCACCGAATGACCATATCGGAATTGGAGTCGTCAATGGACAGCGTACAAATCGATCAGAAGAGCTATGAGATGCCCCCGAAGGAAGGGATGAGCATCGCGCATTTTCTAACCGTGGGCGACATCAATCGATCGCTCGATTACTACGAAAAGGTCTTCGGCGCGCACATTCTGAGCAGAGGCGACGGCAACGCGCCTGGGTACCTTCAGCTGGCGAATATCTGGATGATTTTGAACGTCGGCGGCGGCCCGACCCCGGACAAGCCGACGGTAACGCTCAGCGTCCCCGACCCGAATCACATCAACAGCTTTATGAATTTCCGTGTTGCGGATATTCAAGCGTGCTATGAATTATGGAAAAGTCGAGGAGCCGAGTTCATCACGGAGCCGCTGGACAAGTACGGCGAGACGCGCTGCTACATCCGCGACCCTGATGGTTACATTATCGAGGTCGGACAGAGCAAGCCGGAGTTTAAGTACGGTTAACGCAAGTATCAATCCGCAGCTGCAGTCAGACTTCATGGCTCTGAATCAGGCTCGGGCGGCGACCTTTCGCCGTCGCTGCTCGCTCTCCTGAATCATGTCCTTCATATCGAAAATCGGACGTATGTCGAAGAACGACCCATACTTCAAGGACGGATGCTGCGACATCAGCTGAATGGCATGATTCATGTCCCGTGCCTCGAGCACAAGAATGCCGCCGAGCGTTTCCTTGGTCTCGGCATAGGGACCGTCCGTGGTCGCAACTTTGCCGTTCTTCCAATACACGGTCAACGAGGTTTCAGGAGGCTGAAGCGCTTCGCCACCAGCAAAGTGCCCATTGGCGCGTAGATGGTCGTCATACTCAAAGCATTCGTCGAACATTGCGTTGCGCTCATCCTCGGTCATGGCTGCGTGTTTTGCAGGCTCGTAGTATCCCAAACAGATGTATTTCATATGTCTCTCTCCTCTCGTTGTTGGCTAGCAGCGGGTTAGGCAGGAACGTACGTCAACCGAATCAGGTCCTCGGCGATTAGATCGCTGCCCACCAGGTGGAGCGGCGGTCGGGGGCCGGCGAAGAATGGCGTGCCGCTCCCAAGCACGACGGGGTGGAGGTAGAGTCGATACTCATCGATAAGGCCGGCCTCGGTCAGGCTTTGCGCCAGATGTGGTCCGCCAACTCCAATCTCGCCCGTCAGTTGAGCCCTCAGCTTGCGTATCGCCGTCTCAAAATCATCCGCGACAAGCGTGGCGTTGGGTCCAACTGACTTGAGCGAACGCGACACAACCCATTTCGGTCGGCTCCGCCACGCCACCGCGAAGTCGCGCTCATCCGCGCCCCAGCCGGGAAGGTCTTCGTCCCAATAACGCATGATTTCGTACATGTGGCGACCGTATATCAAGCCCGTCAGGCCACGCACACGCTCGACGAAGTGACGAAAGACTTCGGGCACAGGCGGCCCCAACTTCCGGTGGTCGACGTAGCCATCCAGAGACTGGTTCAATTCGTAGACAAGTTTCGCCATGCTGCAAATCTCCTTCAGAGGTTCTTCAGAATAGCTTGAGCCGACGTCGCACGCTGGCTCGTTGCGGGGCTCCTGGGGACAGGGCTTCGTCTCCGGGGTGCTTCACCCTATAGTCGACGGACGTAGGGAAAATCGACAGCAGAGACAAACTTTTTATTTCAATTCCCTTTTATTGCAACTCTCGCAACCGCCCGGCGAGAAAACGGCGCTCCGGCTCCTGACGAGCGAGAGCAAGCGCCTTCTCATACGAAGCACGGGCCTCTGGAAGCTGTCCCAGCCTGCGGCACAAATCCGCACGGGCGGAGTGCGCGAGGTGATACCTGGCGAGTTCCTCGCGCGCCAACAGGCCATCGATGAGACGAAGACCATGCTCCGGACCTTCGTACATGGCGACAGCAACTGCGCGATTGAGTTCGACGACCGGCGATGGCTGAATACGAATCAGCCGGTCGTAGAGAAGCGTGATCTGGCGCCAGTCCGTGGATGCTGTCGAGGAGGCCTCCGCATGAACTGCCGCAATGGCCGCCTGCAGGGTGTAGGCGCCGAAACGGCGTGATGCAAGAGCCCTCTCGGTGAGAGCGATGCCTTCGGCGATGTGATCCCTGTTCCACAACAAGCGATCCTGCTGGTCCAGCAGAATCAGATCTCCCTCCGCAGAGCTTCGGGCAGCGCGGCGCGATTCCTGCAGCAGCATGAGCCCCACCAGGCCCATCACCTCGGGTTCGGGAAGAAGGTCGAGGAGCAGTCTACCCAGACGGATCGCTTCGCGGCTCAGTTCGGCTCCTGTTGTCTCCGCTGAATAACCCTCGTTGAAGACCAGGTACACAACCTGAAGTACGGCTCCTAATCTTGCGGATAATTCCGGCGACAAGGGCACCTGGTAAGGAATCGCCTTATCGCGGATGACGGCTTTTGCGCGAACGATGCGTTGCGCAAGCGTCGCCGGCGTAACGAGAAATGCGCGGGCAATCTCCTCTGTTGTCAGGCCGCAGACTTCACGCAGTGTGAGCGCAACCTGTCCCTCCGGTGGCAAAGCGGGATGGCAGCAGGTGAAGATGAGACGAAGGCGATCGTCCTCGATCTCCTCTTCCTGAAGCGCTTCGTTGATGCGCGCTTCGTTGCTTTGCGCTTCAAGGTGCAGCGTAAGATCTCTCTCTACTCCGTCGAAGCGCGCCCGCCGGCGTATCCCGTCAACAGCCTTGAAGCGTGCGGTTGAAATCAGCCAGGGTCGCGGTTTTTCCGGTATGCCGACCTGAGGCCAGCTGTCCAAAGCTGCGGCAAAGGCCTCGTGCATCGACTCTTCGGCGAGATCAAGATCGCCGAGCAAGCGCACCAGCGTAGCCAGAATTCTGCCCGATTCAGACCGGTAAAGAGTCTCGATGATCCTGCTCACATCTTCGGGCGCATTCGGCGGCATGCATGTCAAACTAGCAAACGGACTGACTCGGCACAACTGGCGCGCTCCGTGACTCGAAACCGAATAAGCGATCCCAAACGTATGAGTCGTCGGTGGAGAGATATCAAAGCGGCAATGAAGCTCCTGCCTATCACGGCTTCGGATTATTCTGCTGGTCCTGTTGTTGCTGGTCGATCTTCTGTTGACGTTGCAGAATTTCCTGCATGAACTGCAGCGGGTCGGGTGCCGGTTCGCCATTGGCGAAGGGATTTTGAGTCGGCTGGGCGCGCGGCTGCTCGGGAGGATTGTCGCGCGGTGGCTCGGGTTTGAGCTGCGCGCTGGCTTCGTCATCCCTCGAGTTACTGCGGTTCTGATTGTTCGCGGCCGCCTGTGGGCTGGCGGGTGAGCGGGAGCTCAAAACGATCTCAAGCGGAGCGCTAGTGTCACGGCCGCCAATCATGAGCACGTTATAGCCGGAGCCGTCGAGGAGTTTCGAGAGCACGTCGCACACCGGGCCGGGGCCGTAGCTGCCGAAGACCCGCTGATCCTGGATGAGTCCTTCCAATTTGGCGCCTGTGGCGGCGGCGACCTGACGCAGAATCTGGTCGAGGCTGGAATTGGACGCTTCGATTTCCAGGCCATGGCTGTCCCAGCTCACCCTGGCCCGGTTGGGAGGCTGGTTGGCGGGCAAGATTGGAGCCGTCGGGGCAGGTGGTTGCGCGACTATCGCTTCCGGGGCGGGCTGGAGTTGCGTCGAAGCAGCATGAGCGTGCACGGTAGCGCCGCGGGGCGATTGGGCGGGTTTGGCGACGGCCTTTTGCTGCTGCGCCGTCTGCGTGGCCTGCGGGTCATAGGTCTGCGCGAGAAGGTTCTTTCCGCCCAGGATTGTAGGCACGACCAAAAGCGTGAGTCCAAGAACCAACGTCTCAAGAAATCCTTGCCGGCGCAGGCGGGAACGCGCTGGTTGGGGATTCATCGTCTTTGGCCGTGGCTGCATCATCTGTTCCATTGCAAGTCTTCGACGTTTACTGCGATTTATCCGTGGGAGGCTTGGCGACTGCATCGCTATACGGCATCAAGCCCAGCATCCAGGAAAAGTCCTGCGTCGTGGAATTGGGGACCTCTGGCATGCAATTTCCGTTTTGGTTTTGGTTGCAGGCATATCCGATGCTGGGCCAACCGTGCGGCGGTCTTCCAAAATTGTTTTCCGGTACGCCTTGCGGGGGTTGCTTGCCATCGAAATGCGCGTACTGGTGGCAGGTCATGCACGACGATTTGCCGGGCGGCACTCCCTGGTTGAACTCGACAAAAGAATTACCCAGCTGAATCGGTTTCCCGTAGTTGTCAACGAATTCGGTCTGCACTCCCGTCAGGAAATAATTGCTAAGCGCCGGATTCACGTTCGCCTGCGCCATGGCCTGACGCAACTCCTGACTCTGCTGCGCCTTCTGTCCCTTTCCATAGGGTTGGCTCGACGTGGTTCCCCATGGATCGAAACAAGCGCCGTAGAGCTTGGGGTCGCAGCGGTTGGGATTGGTGACATTGTTGTTGGGCTCGAACGTCGCCCACAGCCACCTGGGCATCACTTTGGAAGTAATGTGGATGGCCGCCAGCGCATAGCATGTGCCGTTGATCGTCTCCGTGTAAAGGCTGTTGGTTGGATCGGGGCAGGCAAAGGTCGGGTTGTAGGAAGTAGCTGGCACCCAGTCAACCTTCACTTCCAGGGAATCAAGATCCAGACGAGTATCGTTTGTCCCGGTGCCCGGGAAGTTGATTGTCCCGCCGCGCTCCTTGCCGTAGGCTTGCTGGCTGACGAGCGTGGTGAGGTCCCTCTTCACGAAATCCGCTTCCACCGGGCTCAGGAAAACCTCTTCGCAGAACATGGCGCTGGACGTCAAATTGGAGGGAGGGGGATATCCTGCGATCGATGTCGTTGTCATTGCGTCGCAGTCGCTGCCTGCTACCTTTCTGGCCCGGACCATTGCGCTTCCGTGCAGCATGCGCACCTTGCCATTCCCTCCGGCTTTCGTGGCCGCCGCACTCACAGTGCTGGGGCATCCGACCATATCGGGACTCAGTTCACATTGCTCCGTCCAAGTCTCAAAGGTCGGAGCGCCGCTGCTGGTGGGCGACGTGATTTGCAGAAAGAGATTCCAGGCGAGGAAAGCGAAGCTGGGACCGTACAGGCTCTCAGGCTCAGCCGAGGCTGCTTGAGGGCTCATGTTGACTGCCGACTGTTGAGAGGTCGCGGCAGATTTCTCGGGCTCCTGTGGCCGGGTTGCAGCCTCCACACCTTCTTTCGAGTAAATGCCGAAACAAGCGGCTATAGCTACGATCGAGAGCAGAGCCGCGAAAAGCCTGGTGCGATTTTTCATGTAATATCCCCTTTTCCCGTCGTATGTCATGCAGAACAAATGACGGTCCCCAAGAAGGGGCAAGCCGAGGCTCAAACGCCTTTCCTTCGCGGAGAAAAGCCGAAAACGTTACTGTGGACTCCTTCCTATAGAGCTGCTTCCGGAGTCGATCGCCCCGGAATATGTTGGCAGTGTCTGCGCCCGCTTACGCGGATGCTGCTGGTGAAGCGAGGCGGGCGCCGCGCTTCACCGTCGGCCACAGCTTCCTTGTTCCCAGCGGCTAGCGTGCCCAGCCGCGGAGGTTTCTTTTAAATCCGACCCAAAAGAGCATCGTCATGCCGGTCAGCAGCAGCACAACGCTTGACGGCTCGGGAGTAGTGACAAGGTCGAAGTTGACCGTGCCCAGCGAGTCGCTAGCGTTTCCGTCGGCCCCGCCCACCAGTGTGAACGAGCCCAAAAAGGTTCCGAACGGCGTGTTGGGAGGCGCTGTCAGCACAAACAGCTCGTCAGTAACGCTGGCCCCCGGTGCCAGAGACAGCGGAAAGTTGCTGATGAATCCGCCGTCGTCCAGGGTGATCGGAGCGGTGACGTTGAAGCTATCTCCGTTCAAAAAAACCGCGGCGCTGTTGCTGGACGGAGCGGATACGGTAGCATCGAACGCCACGCTGCCGCCCGTGACCGCAACAAACCCAGTCGGATTGGTCAGGGTGAACGTTATGCTGTCGGCATACGCCGCTGCCGACGATAAACCTATCGTCAGCAGCGCCGCTACAGCTAGTGTCATTTTGAGTTTCATCATTTCCTCCGTACTGTTTTTATGGTTATGGTTACTAGCTGTAGGTTAGGGCAGGGTTGCGCGGAACGACCCGCCAAAGGTTCCGCCAGTGTAAGTGCCAGACAACCTCTCCGCAATAGGGGCGCCATCTCCTCCTGCTGAGGACGGGAAAGTGAGAGTGACCGATGCCGAGCCGCCGCCCGCAATGTCGCCAAGCGATGCCGGCAGCGTTCCGCCGCTCGCCGAGCCCAGCGTCGCTCCCGTCAGTTGAACGTTCGACGCCGTCACGTTGCCGCCATTCTTGACGGTGACGACCATCTGGTATCCGCCGGCGATCTTGCTTAATGCTCCGGTAGCCGTAATGGTCACCGTACCGACGAGGATTGGAACCTGCGCAGTCGCGACAGTGTAGGTTTTGTAGGCGTTTGCAGCTGTTGTGGTCGGTGTGATGACGTTAGTCGGCGTGAAGGTCGCCGTCAGCATATTCATACCGGGGCTCAGCACCGTTCCTGCGGGCGGATTGAAGCTCCACGTGCCAGGGATCGGCGCCGTTGTGAGCAAGCCGGAAGTGCCGGTGGTGGTAAACCCTGAAAGCAGCGTGGACGCCGCCGTTGCGTTCAACTGCGCGGAGGTCAGCGGCGTGTCAGCAAGCATGGTTGTTGGAGCCGGCCAGGTGATGGTCGGAGTCAACGGGCATCCCGGAGGCGTGCACGAGTACGGGTTGTGCCAGTTTAAGGTGGTCCACGGTGCCCATGTGCCACCCTGGCTGGTAGTGCTGTCAGCCAAGTTGAACGTCACATTGACCGGGTCCGTGACCCCGGATGCAGGCAGGCCATTGGTCGTCGAGAAACCAGCTAATCCAGGGTTGCCGGCGCCGGGGTTTGATTTTCCAAGGGCGAAGAAATAGGTCCCCGTCGTTTGCCCAGGAGCCCCGTTACTGCAGCCGGGGTTCGTTACCGAGTATGTAGCTGATGTTTGTGTGGAGTTGTCGTTGGCCGCGATCGTATAGACTTGGTTGTTTGTTTGATAGCCCGAGCTATTCGGGGCCGGAACCACAAGCGTATAGGAAGTGTTATCGGTGCAAGCGATATCAACCTCTGTAAATGCGGTTGGGACCGTGACTGTCGCTGCCGCGTGAGTGCCCGGCATCGTCAGACTGTAACTTGTCGTAATGGTATCGCCGCTATTGACGGTTATGTTCTGGTTCAATGGCAACATGACGTCTCCGCCGCTGTTCCAAACATCGGCGGGCGGAAATGCCGGAGGATTGCCAGTTCCCCACCACGCAGTCCACATCTTGGGGTCCCAAGTGGGTTGAGCACCGGGTTGCAGAGCGTCAGCAAATTGCTCAGCGACCTTAACATTTGTAGCGTCGTTCGTCCCGAACATGAATCTGTTGATGATCGGCTGCGTGGCGTTTTGCTGGTAGGCTGGCACTACGCAATGGAAGTGAACGGTATCGGCATAGTAGTTAAACCGGTCGCCTATGCCATAGTTGTCGTATATCGCCTGCGTTGCCATTGAATCGAAAGTGGCGGATAGATCTCCCAGCCAGTAATAGTTGCTGTCGCCCGTTTGAAGCATAGCTCTGGGCGCCATCAAGGCCATCAACTCAAAATGGTCCGTCGGCATTTTGTAGACGCCGGCGCTGTCAAATTGATGCATCTGTGATCCGAACCACTCATAGGACGTGTCATTGATATTCTCGACGCTGCCCTGAACCTGGACCTCATGCGAAACACGCCAGGATGGAGCGCCGCCGCCGCCATTTTCCTGAGCAATGGAGAGGGCAATTCGCTCGTCAAGAGCGCCACCCCACATCGCCATCTTCCCGGCATAGGAGCATCCGGTTACCGCCGAGTGTCCTGTATCGAGCGGGAGCTGACTGTTGGCCTGCGAAGCAGCGATTTGGATACCGTCAATCAAGCGGCTGATTCCCCAGCTCCATGAGGCGTACTGCCCATGGTTGCTGCCATTGGGATAACCATTCGCCGCAACGCAATAGCCAGCGCAGTATTCGGGATAAAGCTTATAGAACGGATCGTTGATATGTTGTCCCGACGTTGAGCCAGCGTTCCCTCCGCCTGTGTATGAGGTGATGCTATTCAAGCTGTATACGACGGTTGCCGCACAGCCAGCTGGTTTTACCGTAACTCCGGCCGGTGATGCGGTCGATGCGTTGAACGCGGAGGCTGGCCAACTCCCGGTAGCCGATCCCATACCAACTACGTACGGCCAGCCATTGGCTGGTTGGACACACGCGGCTGACACTGCTGGAAGGACAATTGCCGCAGTAAACGTCAGCGTATACGGATTACCGGCCCGATTCACATTGATTGTCAGTGTGCCCCTGGGGGTGGCGGCGCCAGTAGTAGGCACATAGGATGCAGTGACGGTGCAGTCATGGCAGTCAGGCTTTGTACCAATCTCGTTTTTATAGATTGCCTGCATCCATTCGTTGCGATGCTGCTCGAAGGCGCCCCAACTGGTGTCGCGAGTTCCGTCGAAGAACACAAACGGGTCTGGCAATTGTCGGTTGATCGGCGAATGAGCGAAATCGGGGAGGACCGGAGCCGCGAAGCTCGCACCCGTATTCTCAACGCTATAGACCAATGGTGGTGTCTGCCCTTGAGCCTGTGGATTGGCAGCACAAAGAAGCCACACGGCCACTAGCCCAAAAGATATCCAGGTGAGATGCAAACTCCTCAGAGACTGACGCATGGTGCTTCTCCTTTTCTTCAGTTGGCTTGGATTGTCAAGACAGAAATTGTTGTGCAGCCTTGGGCGTTGAAGAGCGAGTGTCGCGGGCAGCAGGGGCAGCTGATACGACGCCGGAATCGTCGTCCTGATGTCTCCTCCTCTCTCATATCTCGCGGCCCGCCTGAACAGGGCTGGCGAGGGCAGAATAAAAAGCCGTCACATTGTGAGAATTTGGATGGGGGCCCGACCGCTGGGTTCTTTGTTTTGCGATGCGAACTATATCCACGGGAAAGATTGCTTGTCAAGTAAGAGAATGGAAATTTAATATGACATAACGTATGCTTCTTATGGGAACTGGGGAGCGGAGTGGAGTTCTGGGGAAAAAATGTTTTCCGGACAGCTTTTGGAAGCCAGAATTGAATTTACTTCTCCTATCGAATTTAACAAGCTCCATCGGCGCGGACTCAATCGCTTAAATCGGGCAGTTTGGGTTGTTTTCGGGACATCTCTACCTATGCGGGCCAAATGATGGCGCCCAGGATCCTGAAAATCCCAAAAGGAGCATAAAGGGATATTGCAGACCGACCACGTTGGTTGGGCGTGATTCACCTCCGCACCTCACGCCGCCTGCACCATCTTTTCTTTCGTCGATTGAGAAATTTAGCGTGTCGGATACTGGCGTGTCTCTCAACCGTGCGGGTGCTATCGCATTACCGTATCAATGGCCTATAAATGTCACCACGGATGCCATAGCACGACGACCTCTGGAGGCAGGACTTGACCGCTACCAATCTAGCTAAAAGTACATCGCATGCAGTCAGGATGTTTTTGACTGCGCTTTTACTCCTTGCAATCTCCAGCATACAAAGCACCACCACCTGGGCCCAGACCGCCAAGCCTGCAACCGCGGCCCCTCAGACGCTCCTGCAGTCAACCGACGGTCCATGGTGGAAGCACGCCGTCATCTACGAGATCTACCCACGCAGTTTTCAGGATTCAAACGGCGACGGCATCGGCGACATCAACGGCATCACCTCACGCCTCGACTACCTGCAGCAACTCGGCGTGGACGCCATCTGGATCACTCCCATGTATCCATCGCCCCAGGTGGACTTTGGCTACGACATCTCCGACTACACCGCAATCGACCCCCAGTACGGCACCATGGCCGACTTCGAGCGCATGGTCGCCGAAGCGAAGCGCCGCAACATCCGCGTCATCATGGACTTTGTGCCGAACCACACCTCCGATCAAAACGCCTGGTTCAAGGAGTCACGTTCCTCACGCGATAACCCCAAGCGTGACTGGTACATCTGGCGCGACCCCAAAGGCTTCACAGCCGACGGCAAACCAATTCCACCAAACAATTGGCAAAGCTGGTTTGGCCACTCCGCATGGCAGTACGACCCCACCACATCGCAGTACTACTATCACCACTTCTATACTCAGCAACCGGATCTGAACTGGCGCAACCCAGACGTGCAGAAGGCCATGATGAACGTGCTGCGCTTCTGGATGGACAAGGGAGTCTCGGGCTTTCGCATCGACGCTGTCTCACGCCTCTTTGAAGATCCCAATCTCCACGACGACCCGATCCTGCCCGGCACCAATGCCTATGGCGATCCCAACATTCAGCACAAGTACACTGACAATCTCCCTGAAGTCCACGACATGCTGCGCCTCATGCGCCAGGTCGTCGACGAATATCCCGGCAACCCAGTTCTCATCAGCGAAGCCGACGAACCAAACATCGCCGAACTCACCAAAATGTATGGCCGCAACAACGACGAAGTACAACTGCCAATGGACTTCCAGGTCGCGGACGTCAACGAACTCTCTGTCCCGAAATTCCGCGACTTCCTGGAGCAAGTTGAAAACAATCCCGCCAGCGGCCAGCCGCATTTCTTCTTCGGCAACCACGATCAGGCCCGGGTCTGGGACCGTTACAGTGAAGGCGTAAGCGACCCCGCCATGAAAGCGCGCATCGCCCGCATGATGGCGGCGCTTCTGCTCACGTCGCGCGCGACGCCCCAGCTCTACTACGGCGAAGAACTCGGCATGGTTACCACACCGCCTGCACGCAAGGAAGATGTTAAGGATCCGATCGGCATCATCGGCTGGCCCAAAGAAAAAGGCCGTGACGGCGAACGCACTCCGATGCAGTGGAGCGCGGACAAAAATGCAGGCTTCACCACCTCGTCCACGCCATGGCTGCCAATCGCTGCGGACTACCCCACAGTCAATGTCAGCACAGAGTCATCCGATCCCAACTCCATGCTCAGCTGGTACAAACAACTGATAGCACTCCGCCGTTCGAACCCGGCTCTCTTCGCAGGCAGCATGAAGCTGATCGACACCTCGAACGAAAACGTCCTCTCTTACCTGCGCCAGGGACCGCCGGGCAAGCCATCCGTTCTGGTCGCGCTAAACTTCTCCGCAAAACCCCAGGTCTTGAAATATGACTTCGCCGCATTGGGTCTTACCAAGGGCGCCACGTCTACTCTCCTGACCGACGACCCCGCTCTCAACCAATCACCGCTTACCAAACCGACCACTCTAGCGCCATTCGCAACCTGGATCGCGGAGGTTCAATAAGCCAATCGAGGGATCGGTCGGAAGGATGCGGATACACCCCGCTAAGCACCACGCAGCAAAACCTTCTACCCTATTCCTAGCAGTGTGACTCGCCCCTGGTTCAACCCGCGTATTCCGTCGCTTCTCCGAGGAAGCATCCTCGTCCTCGTCAGCCTCTCGATATCCCTGTTGCTCTCGCACTTCCCTCATAACCACGCCACCATGCTGCTGGCCATTCCCGCTCTCACCGCAACTGCAGGCACCATCGACACGGTCCGTTGTCTGCAAGGGCCCTGGAGCTTCTACCACGCCGGCGTCATCCTCTTCGTCTACATGGATCTCATGGCTCTCTGCATGATCCTCTTCTTCCTCCTCTACCCCTACGCCCACTGGATCACCTCCTCCCAATAAATCTCGCCACCAAAGCTCTCGGCACAAGGTCTCCGTCGTATACTCAGCGATGAATCTGGCAAGCGACCTTCACTCCAGGGAGAAACCCACAGTGATCAAAGGCTTTCGCGACTTCATCCTCCGTGGCAACGTCATCGATCTGGCCGTCGCCGTCATCATCGGTGCCGCCTTCTCCAACATCACCAAATCTCTCGTTGAAGACATCATCACCCCACTCCTCGGCGCCACCATTGGCCAGCCCGACTTCAGAAATGTTGTCTTCCACATCGGCGTTACACCTATCCGATACGGCAGCTTCATTACAGCGGTCATCAATTTCCTGATCATCGCCTTCGTCATCTACTTCTTCCTCGTGCTTCCCGTGCAGAAGCTGCTCGCCCGCATCAAGGGCCCCGAAGCCGTCGCCAACAAAACCTGCCCTGAGTGCCTCTCCGAGATCCCCGCCGCCGCCACTCGCTGCAAGTTCTGCGGACAGCCGGTCCAGTCCCTCTCGACGACATAGAAAAAGGGCCACGTCCGCGCGAAGCCAACGTGGCCCTTCGTTATTCTCCTCTTCAAATCCAACTCTTAGTTGTCGTCTCCGTTGTTCGGTATCACATCAACTAAAGCCCAAGCGCACTAAGCCCCCGATGATCATCCGGCCGCCGCCCGATCGGCCAACGAAACAGCCTGTCCGACTCCGCAATCGCCAGATCGTTGATGCTCGCATGACGCCGCTTCATCAATCCCTTCTCATCGAACTCCCAGTTCTCATTCCCATACGACCGAAACCACTGCCCAGCGGCATCATGGCACTCATAACAGAACCGCACCGCAATCCTGTCCCCATCAAACGCCCACAGCTCTTTGATCAGTCTGTACTCCAACTCCCGCGCCCATTTCCTCGTCAAAAATCCAACTATCTCCTCCCTGCCCGTAACAAACTCCGACCGGTTGCGCCAAACACTGTCCACCGTATAAGCCAGCGAAACACGCTGCGGATCACGAGAGTTCCAACCATCTTCAGCGGCACGCACCTTCAAAATGGCTGTCTCGCGTGTAAATGGCGGAACGAGGGGCGAAGGCGAAGCTGTTGTCATAGTCCTGCTCCTTATAGAAATCAGCGTCAATCAACGGTCGCGCGCCCACATGCATAAACTCGCGTCCTTCCTTCTGATGCGATACGCTAAGTCTTCGGACCATTTCACCCCTTTGAGGCTCTTTTTGAACCGTCTCCGCACTTTTTCCTGCCTCCTGCCCCTCGCCGCCATCGCCGCCTCCGCGCAACCCCCGCAAGTCTTCGGCTACCGCGACTTCACCCAGCAAGCCAAGTGGGACAGCGCCTTTATGGCCGTACCCGACGCCAAACTAGCCGGCCAGCATCTCAAAACCCTCACCTCCGCCCCCCACTGGGCCAGCTCCCCCGAGGACTACGCCACCGCCGTCTACGTCGCCGACAAGTTCAAAGCCGCTGGCCTCCAGACCGAGATCGTCCCCTACAAGGTCCTTCTCAACAAGCCTGTCAGCATCCTCATCGAAGCCTTCGATGCCAACGGCAAACAGCTCATGTCCGGCCCCACCCCCGAGCACGTCGACCCCAAAAAGCACGGCGGCGATCCCTTCCAGGACGATCCTCGCATCCTCCCCGCCTTCAACGGCTCCTCTCCCTCCGGCGACGTCACCGGCGAAGTCGTCTACGCCAACTATGGCGAGCTGGCCGACTTCAAAAAACTCGCCGAAATGGGCATCAGCGTCAAAGACAAGATCGTCCTCGTCCGTTACGGAGCCAACTTCCGCGGCGTCAAGGTCTACATCGCTCAACAGTACGGCGCGAAGGGCGTCCTCATCTACTCCGACCCCGCCGACGACGGCTACTTCCGGGGCGACACCTATCCCAAGGGGCCCTTTCGCCCCGACTCGGCCGTCCAGCGTGGCTCCGTCCAGTTCCTGCCCATCTACCCCGGCGACCCAGAGACCCCCGGCATCGCCTCCACCCCCGACCTGCCCGACTCCCAGCGCATCCCGGCTGACAAGCTTCAGAACAATCAGCCCAGCATCCCCGTCAACCCGCTCTCCTATAAGGATGCCACCCCCATCCTCAAGTGCCTCGGCGGCGCTGAATCCCCCCGCAACTGGCAGGGAGCCCTTCCCTTCACCTATCACCTCGGTGCAGGCGGCCCAGCCAACGCCAGCACGAGCAAAGTCACCGTCCACATGCACCTCGAGCAGGACACCGCCCTCCGCACCATCTGGGACGTCATCGGCAAAATTCCCGGCACCGACCCCGCCCAGAAGGACGATTGGGTCGTAGCCGGCAACCACCGCGACGCCTGGGTCTACGGCGCCGTCGATCCCAATTCTGGAACCGCCGCCATGCTCGAAACCGTCCACGGCCTCGGTGACCTCCTCAAACAGGGCTGGAAGCCCAAACGAACCATCGTCATCGGAAGCTGGGACGCCGAAGAAGAAGGCCTCATGGGCTCCACCGAGTGGGCCGAGCAGCACGCCAAAGAACTCAACCACGCCGTAGCCTACTTCAACACCGACGTCGGCGTAGCTGGACCCGACTTTGGCGCGGCAGCCGTCCCCTCCCTCAAGCAATTCGTCCGCGAGGTCACCAAAGAAGTTCCCAGCCCCAAAGGCGGCACCGTCTACGAACAGTGGAAGAAGACCCAGGAGGCCAACGAACGTACCGGCGACGCCAGCACCCGCGGTGGCCCAAGCCGCTTCAACGCCCAGGTTGAAAACGATGTCCGCGTCCGCGACCTCGGCTCAGGCTCCGACTACACCCCCTTCATCCAGCACCTCGGCGTCCCCTCCACTGACATCGGCTCCGAAGGCCCCTACGGCGTCTACCACTCCGTCTTCGACAACTACAACTGGTTCACGAAATTTGCCGACCCCACCTTCGTCTACGAGCAGCAGCAAGCCCGCGTCTTCGGCCTTGAAGTCCTCCACATGGCCGACGCCGACGTGCTGCCCTACGACTACCAGCTCTACGGCAAAGAGATTGTCAACTACGTCGAGACCGCCCAGAAGCGCGCTGCCACCGCAAAGCTAACCCTCGACTTCACCGCCGCTCTCGCCGCAGCCAACCGTTTCGCCGCAGCCGGCACCGCCATCCGCACCCGTCAGACTGCCCCACCCACCAACGCCGCTGCTCTCAACCAGTCCCTCCGCACCGCCGAGACCGCTCTCCTCAACCCCGAGGGTCTCCCCAAGCGCCCCTGGTACAAACACACCATCTACGCCCCCGGCGAGTTCACCGGTTACGCCGCTGTCGTTATCCCCGGCGTCACCGAAGGTATCGAAGCCGCTGACGCCAGCCGAGCCCAGACCCAGCTAACCTCCCTGGCCGACGCCCTAAACCGCTCCGCCGCCATCCTGGAATCCGCCGCCAAGTAACCCTTAAACCTGTCAAGCCACTAAGCTAATTATCTTACTCATTCCAAAACACATCCACGCTGCAGAGAACGAAAGCCCCGGCGAAAACCGGGGCTTTCGTCTTTTTTAGACCTCAGCAAAGGAAGTCCGAACCTAACTCATTTATTTCTAATACTTTGGGATCTCAAGTACTCGAGGGGGAGTACATACCAGCGATCAACGGCGCCCCGCTATACAACTTAAGGTGCAATTCACGGCACCCGACGTGGGATGTTCCCTCTGAGTCACCCGCCCCATCATGGCTAAAGAGACGGCGACGCCGCCCCAAAGGAGAATCTCCCCAATGGTCCACGATCTGGTTCTTGCCTTGGTATTTTTAGCAATGATCATCGCCCCTGCTCTTCTCGCCATGCGCTCCGACAGGGAGGAAAAAGACGTTCTCTAAACACTTCGCGAGCTTCTTGTCGCCTAGGGAGTGTTGTTGCCGTCCTGCCCCGCGCCGCACCCTCCAGCGCGTCGCAGGCATGGCCTTCAACTTCAGCGCTGTCCAGCTCGACATATCACTCGAGCCCAGTCCGGCCTCCCAAAGCGCACACCGAAGCCCCCAACGCCCCCATACCCTCGCAGCTCCCCTCGCGAGTCCGCCTAAACGAGAAACCTTCGCAGCATAAAAGGCCGCCTCCCTCAGGAAGCGGCCTTCGTTTTTACCATTCAGCAGTTCGAACTAACTCCGAAGCGCCATCTGCTCCGTAACGATCTGCGTCAGATCCGGCTTCTTCAACCCATGCTCCTTCGCATTGAACTCATCGACCTTGCTCGACCAGTTCATGCTGCAGAACTTCGGTCCGCACATGCTGCAGAACGCCGCTTCCTTGTAGTAGTCATCCGGCAGCGTCTCATCGTGCATCCCGCGAGCCGTATCCGGATCAAGCGACAACGCAAACTGCTTGTCCCAGTCGAACGTGTACCGAGCGTGCGAGATCGCATCATCCCGATCTCTCGCTCCCGGCCGATGCCGAGCAATATCCGCCGCATGAGCCGCGATCTTGTACGCAATGATGCCGTCCTTCACATCCTTCTCGTTCGGCAGCCCCAGATGTTCCTTCGGCGTGACATAGCAGAGCATCGCCGCACCATGCCAACCGATCATAGCCGCACCGATCGCGCTCGTGATGTGGTCATAACCAGGGGCAATATCCGTCACCAGGGGCCCAAGCACGTAGAAAGGAGCCCCATCACAAAGCTCGACCTCCTTATCCACCTGCTCCTTGATCTTATCCATGGGCACATGCCCCGGTCCCTCGATCATCACCTGCACATCACTCTTCCAAGCCTGACGGGTGAGCTCACCCAACGTCTTCAACTCCGCAAACTGAGCCTCATCGCTCGCATCCGCCACACAACCCGGCCGCAGCCCATCACCTAGCGAGTAGCTCACGTCATACTTCGCCATAACCTTCGTGATCCTGTCGAAGTTCTCATACAGGAAGTTCTGCTTATGGTGCGCCGTCATCCACTGCGCCATAATCGCGCCGCCGCGGCTCACAATACCCGTAATCCGCTTCGCCACCAGAGGAACGTACTGAATCAGCACACCGGCATGGATCGTGAAGTAGTCCACACCCTGCTGCGCCTGCTCCTCGATCACCTCGAGATACAGATCGATATTCAGATCCTCGACCCGCTTCACCCGGCTCAGCGCCTCATACAGGGGCACCGTCCCGATCGGCACAGGCGAGTGCCGCAGAATCTGCTCCCGAATCATCGGAATATCCCCACCCGTCGACAGATCCATCACCGTATCCGCCCCAAAGTGGACAGCCGTATGCAGCTTCCGCAACTCTTCATCGACATTCGAAACAAGCGCCGAGTTCCCGATATTCGCATTGATCTTACAAAGCGACTCCACTCCAATTGCCATCGGCTCCAACTCAACATGGTTGATGTTGGCCGGAATAATCATCGTTCCCTTGGCAACTTCACTCCGCACCTGTTCCGCGGAGATCTTCTCCTTTTGCGCGACAAAGGCCATCTCCTCGGTGATCAGTCCCTTGCGCGCAAAGTGCATCTGCGACATGTTCCAGTCGCCGGTCCGCTCAGCCTCTGCCTTGCGCTTGACGATCCACTC
>Ga0070734_10000829_pt1 | contig 54039 bp, 48 predicted proteins | sample Coa_R1_8_FD_66444 | JGI IMG/M metagenome (GOLD analysis project Ga0070734, IMG submission 66444) | Surface soil microbial communities from Centralia Pennsylvania, which are recovering from an underground coalmine fire - Coalmine... | ecosystem: Environmental > Terrestrial > Soil > Unclassified ...
ATGCTCGCCTGATTCTCGATACCCTGCCGCGTTAACCCGCCGCTGAAGTACAACAAGCTCTTCCGCTGATCCACCCGCTCCAGGCTCTTCGCAATCGTCCGAATCGCATACAGTTCGCGATCCGTATTCAGGCTGTTGTATTCGCTGTCATCTGCGGTAAAGCTCGACGCATCATCCGCCGTCCCACCAGAGTTGCCGCCCTCATTGCCATTCGCGAATCCCGTACCCTCGGTTCCGTTGTACTTGCCCACACCCTTCAGCAATGCATCTTTATCCGAGGTAAAGTCCTGATCCATGCTAAGCCCCGTGGACATGCTCACCAGAGCCACCAGATCCGCTGGCTGCATCTTCTTCTTGATGTAGTCCTGTGCCGCCTCCACCGCGCGGTCGATATCCTCCGGCTGCATGCTGCTCAGGTCGAAGAACATCACAATCAGCCGATGATCCCGCAACTGACCTGTATCAGCCGCAAAGTTCTTGTTCAACAGATCGGCAATCGTAGCCTTGCCCGAAACCGTAGTCTTCTCCCTCAGCACAGCGGCCTCATCGACATTCTGATAGTCGAAACTCTCAATCTTCTGAGGCTTTCCATTCTCCATTACCGTGAAGTCGCTGGCCTTCAACCCCTTCACCACCTCACCCGTCTTCTTGTCCCGCACCACCACGTTCGTCAACACAATATCGGACTGCACCTTGAGCGTGAACGTGCCGTCAGCCGCCTGCTGTTGCGCGAGCCCCGGCGACCCCGCCATCACCCCAACCAAAATCGCCGCCATCAATCGCTGCATAATTCCTCGCACTTCAAAACTCATAGGCTCAAAACCCAAAGCTCACAGCTCCCTAGAACCGATACCGCGCGATCACCGTCAACGTCCGCATCGCCGCCGCCGAGGTTACCTGCCCGAACGTCAGCGAGTTCTGCGTCGAATCGATCCCCGAGTACTGAACCGTGTTGAACACATTATTCGCCGTTACCCGCGCCTCAAACGACCGCGTCTCTCCCAGCGCCACCGTGCGCGACAGCGAGGCATCCACAGCCACGATCCCCGGTCCTTCAATCGACCCACGCGAAGCCGTTCCGAATCCATTCGCCGGAGGCGCAAATGCGGCCGGATTGAACCACTGCCGAATCGTCTGTGGCCCTGTAATCGACTGTGTGAAAATACGATCAGGCCGCAAGGAATTATTCGTTCCCGTCGACGTCTCCGCCACAGTCGCAGAGAAGTGCGGTGTGAAATAAGTGCCCGTCGCAAACGTAAAATCACCAGAGAGCGAAAATCCATCCAACGCCTTCGACCAGAACCCGCCCTTCGTCAGGAAGGCCCGGTTCGGCCCAAACGGCAGTTCCATCACCCAGTTGCCGGTCAACTTGTGACGCACATCGAACGCGCTGTTGCCCTCCTCGGCCTTCAGGTCCAGGTCGTTCTGTGCCGGTACACCGGTCGCTCCGCCGATCGAGGACGCATTGTCGATCGAGTGTCCATAAAAGTACGTCGCCTGCAGCGAAATGCCCTTTTGCATCCGTTTCCGCACATTCAGGCTCATCCCATTGAATCGTGAGAACGCCAGCGAATCCTCATACGTAAACGCCTGCGCATCCGGATTTAGCAGCCCCGAAGCCGTCCGATTTGGAGCCCGCAGCATATCCAGCCCATCGCCTCTCGCCCCGTTGTAACCAAGGTTGGCGACAATCCCCATCGGAAACGTCCGTTGAATATCGACGTTCCAAACCTGCACATGTCCCAGCCGGTAATCCTGATTCGCCGCATAGTTGTTCTGCACCGGCACCGTCGAGCAGTCGAACGCACTCGCCAGCGTCATATTCGTCGGTGTGCATCCCGCCGTCCCCGAAATCGTATTCGTCGTCACCAGGTTCGTCTGCGTAATAGCAAACGGTGGCTGAAACGCAAGCTGTCGCGCAATCGTCGCATACTGCCCAGTGTTGTAGTTAATCCCATAACCCCCGCGCACCACCGTCTCTTTGAAGAGCTTCGGCTTCGGACGATACGCAAAACCAAATCGCGGAGAATACATCGTCCGATCCGGGTTCACCAGCGACCGCGGAAAGCTCCCGGTAAACGGCCCGCTCTGCCCCGGCTGAACCGGCGACACCTGTGTGAAGTCCGCATTGTGGTCAAGATTCACCAGTCGGTTGTACTTCTCCACATACGGAGAGAAGTACTCATAGCGCAGCCCATAGTTCAGCGTCAGATTCGACAACACGCGCCAATCATCCTGCGCATACCAGTCCCATACATTCGCCCGCAGATACGTCTTATTCGCCCCAGCCTGAATCGCAGACTGCTGCGGCAGACCAAACAGCAAGTCCGCAAAAGCAGATCCACTCGCAACGCACGATGCAGTCGTTGGAGTCGTGCATGAAGCCGCCGGGTTCTGTGTGGCATATCCCGTAAACGTAAACGACCCGGTGCCATTGCTTCCGCCGATGGTATCCGCATGTACGCGCCGGAAATCAAAGCCGAACCGCATATTGTGCTTCTTATAGCCGTAGCTTACAAAGTCCGAGAACGAAATAGTCTGGTTGACCGAGTTGCTCGCCGCTGTCTGGCTCAGACCCGTGAAGCTAGCAATCGTCAAGCTCGGAACACCATAGAAGATCCCCGGCTCAGCCCCAATCACCGGCTTCGGAATCGAGATCCCCGTCCCCGACAAAGGATCGCTCGCTCCATCCGTAAAATAGTTTTGCTGCTGAGCGTGCGACCGATTCCAGTTGATCGAAGCATTATTCGTCAATCGTCCATACCCGATTGTGTAACCGGCCGTTATCCCGTACCCAGTGGATTCGCTTCCTCCTCCGAGCGGAAGGAAGATATTCCGAAGATCACTAGCTGCGTGCGAATAGCTTCCATTGAAATTAATGTTCTGCCGCAATGTCTTCGGAGCATTTGCCGCCTGCCGCCGCCCACCACCGCCACCCCCCCTGCCAAACGTATTATTCTGACCGAAATTCCTGACAAACCGCATCGCTGCGCTTGTCGAATTCTGACCTGCATTGGTCACCGTCTGATAGTTATTCCGCAAACTCGCACCGGGAACATTCGGAGCAGGATAAAAATTCAGCAGCGCCTGAGCCTGCGGCGACAGCGGAGTCGTCGCATTTTTCAAATTGTTATTCAGGATCGGCAGCCCGGTCGTCGGGTCATACAACTGTCCTGACGTAACCCCACCCGTCGTGCTGAGTAGTTGCGAAAAATCTCCACTTCGCTCCGCCAGTGTCGGTACCGTCCCGTTATAAATCTGCGGGTTGATGTTCCTCATGCCCGTCACATTCACAAACACAAACTGCTTCGGATTCGCCTTATACAGCCCCGGAATCGACGGCGATCCCGTGAAGCTAACGCCAAACCGATTCTGCATCGACGAAGGCTTCACCACCTGCGCGCCTTCCTCGCCCAGTGCCTGAGCCACCGAGAACGGCGCAGCATTCAACGCTCCATTTCCCCCCTGATAAAACACCGTCCCATGCGGCTGCGTCGGATTGAATCCCCTGAATCCACCACCACCGCCACCACCACCGCCGCGTCCACCCCGTCCGCCACCTCCGCCACCCGGCCCGCCACCGAACCCACCCGGTCCACCCATCATCCCACCAAGCATCCCCGCGACGGCGTTCGCCATATCGCCCACCGCACCACCCTGACGCTGCGCATTCGCAATCGCATCCTGCACTCTTTGGCGAATATCATCCTCGCTAAAATTCGCGAGCCCATTCGTCTGTCCCATCTGCCCACTTACAGCAACTGAATCTGTTGCCGTCGTATCGCCGCCGCCCAACCCCACCAGCGTCGGCATCTGCGCTCCAGCATTGCCTGATCCCGCACTTGCATCGGTGGCTTCGCCAGCATCGCCAGTTACATTCAAAGACTGTGTCCCACGCCCCAAAGCGCTCGCCAGATTACCAGCCGCCGTCCCCGCCGCCGAAGCTTGCTGCTGCTGTTGCTGTGCGACCCGCGAAGCCAGTTGTAGTCCAAACTCCACCACTTGCTCCGGCTTTCCGCCATTCTGTCCAGCAGCGTTGATCAGAACCTCTTTCGTATCGGAGGCAAAGGCCGCCAACTCCGCCTTCACCACGTACCGTCCATTCCGCGGAATCGCCATCGCAAACGAGCCCGTGATGTCGGTCGTCGTCGCGTACTTCTTCCCGGTCAATGTATTGGTCGCCGTAATCCCCACGCCAGGTAAAGGAACATTCCCAGCCTTCACTGTTCCCTTAATCGTCCCACCCGCCGCGACCGTCGCCGTACTCTGCGCAGCAGTGGGAGCCGACGCTGCCGGAGTCTGCTCCTGGGCCACACTCTGTCCCCAGCCATACCGCGCGCCGGTACCGGCCGACACAACCAGCCCCAAAGCCATCGATGCAATCAATCGCCGCACATCAACCTCGCCGCAAATCAAATCAGTAAGACAGTAAGAATTCAGTCTTGTTTAGGAGTAGAAGCTGGCGAAGCATTGCCGGAAGCACTTCCAGGAGTCGCACTGCCGGCACTCCCCGCAGCACCACCCTCCGCAGACCGTCTCCTCCGCGTCATCGCCGCCGCATCCATCACGCCAAGCTCAGTCGGCACAAACACGCCATTCTTCAGCGCACCCTGCCCCGCCACCATATCTCCCACCTTTACATCTGCCAGCGTAATACTCTCTCCGCCGGAACCGCTGCCAGCTCCACTACCAGAGCCCGCGCCAGCACCCCGTCCACTACCGACATTCCCAACCGGCCCACTCCCGTTCAGCATAGAAGCCATTTGCCGCCCGCCCCGCTTGAACGAAGTTCCCTCATCCACTTCGATCACCTGGCTCACGCCGTCATTCCGCAACACGGTTACCTTCACATCATCAATCGCCGTAACCTTACCGACGATGTAGACCTTGCCCAGCCCCTCGCGCAGCTTCTTCACCTGCTCGGCATCCATCACAGTCAAAAACACCGCATGAACCGTCTTCGTCGGAGCATCCAGCACACCCATCGCTCCAGCCCCATCGCCAACCTTCACATCGGTCAACTTTATTGGCTGCCGCTCTTTCATGATGCGCGTATTCGCCGATACAGCGACCTGATACACCTCTCCCGCATCCGTCTTCACCGTCAGATGGTCAGCCGCCGCCGCCGTCACCGTGCCCCGAACCATCTGCCCACCGGCAAACGCTGCGCTGCCCTCACCACGGCCCGCGCCTCGTCCACCCTCACTCTCCTGAGCCCAGCCCATGCCCGCCATCGCCAGCAACATCACCACGCTTCCGCCAAGCCGCTTAATCGTCCGATTCATAACCTGCCTGCCTTGCACGTCCTTAGCTGCAACCCTGTGCTCATACAGACGTTTCCGCACTCTGAAAGACGCTATCCCGATGCAAAAACCTCGCATGACGTTTAGTGTCTTACGCCTTCTGGCACTACACTACCGCCATGCACCAAGTCGCCCACGGATCCCAAACCTCTCAAACTCCACACGTAGAAGGCCACTTCGAGTCCTCCGCCGTCGTGCGCGACATCGTCATCGGCCTCTCGGACGGTCTCACCGTCCCCTTCGCCCTCGCCGCCGGCCTCTCCGGAGCAGTCGCCTCATCTCACATCGTAGTCCTTGCCGGCCTGGCCGAGATAGCCGCCGGCTCCATCGCCATGGGCCTCGGAGGCTACCTGGCCGCCCGTGGAGACGCCGAGCATTACGTCTCCGAACGCCAACGAGAAGAGCGCGAGATCATCGAACGCACCCACGACGAGGAGGAAGAGATCTACGAGATATTCGAGCAATACTCGGTCGACCGCAGCAGCGCCTATCCCGTCCTCGCCGCCCTCAAGCAAAACCCCACCGCCTGGGTCGACTTCATGATGCGCTTCGAACTCGGTCTCGAAAAGCCTGCCGCCAACCGCGCTGTTCGATCCGCATCCACCATCGCCTTCTCCTACATCGCCGGCGGCCTCATCCCTCTGTTGCCCTACATGATCATCGACAACAACGCTGAAGCCCTTAAGCTCTCCACCATCATCACGCTCTTAGCTCTGGCCATCTTCGGAGCGCTGAAAGGAAAGCTCGTAGGCACCGGCTGGCTCCGCAGTGCCATCCAGACGACCGTCATCGGAGGCATCGCCGCCACCGTAGCCTACGCCCTCGCTCGGCTGCTCAACGCCTCACACGTGTAATCATGAGAAATCCCAACAGCATCCGGGATTTACAACAATAGGCCGTTGCTGGTGCTTGTTGGTCTGTCATCCCCGCGTGGATCTGCCTCTGCTCCGTTCATAAAAAAGCAACAAATCTGTCACCTAACCCATCCCATAGCTTAGGTAAAGTCTGAAGACCATCATGCCCGCCACCATTGCGACCCCAGCCGCCTCCCTCCTTGCCCGTTATAAGGCCGTTCGCCACGCCACAGCTAACCTCTGTCGACCCCTCTCCCCCGAAGACATGATGGTCCAGTCCTGTCCCGAAGCAAGCCCCGTCAAATGGCATCTAGCCCACACCAGCTGGTTCTTCGAGACCTTCGTCCTCCGCGAATTCGTCGCCGCCTACCAGCCCTTCCATCCAGACTTCCCCTGGCTCTTCAACAGCTACTACAACTCCCTCGGCGACATACCCGAGAAGAAGCTCCGTTCCTCCTTCTCCCGTCCTCCCCTCGACGCCATCCTCGCTTACCGAGCCCACGTCGACGCCGCAATGGACCGCCTCCTCCAGCACCCGCTCGAAGACGAAGCCGCCCGCCGCATCGTCCTCGGCCTCGAGCACGAGCAGCAGCATCAAGAGCTCATTGCCACCGACATCAAGCATGCCTTCTTCACCAACCCGCTGCATCCCGCCTACCTCGAAGCCCCACCCGAGCAAAAGCCGACCCCCACCATCGCTCCGCCACTCGACTGGATCACCTTCAATCCCGGCCTCACCGAAATCGGCCTCACCCTCGACCCCGCCTCCATCGAAGCCTTCGCCTTCGACAACGAGACCCCGCGCCACAAGGTCTACATCGCGCCCTTCCGCCTCGCCAACCGTCCCGTCACCTGCGCCGAATACCTCGCCTTCATGGAACAAAATGGCTACAACCGCCCCGAGCTCTGGCTCTCCGAAGGCTGGATCACCCAGCGCGCCGAAGGCTGGCAAGCCCCCCTGTACTGGCAGCGCGACACTACCACAAAGTCCGGATGGTGCATCTACACCCTGCATGGCTTCATTCCCCTCGAAGACCTCAGCGAAACTCCCGTCTGCCACCTCAGCTTCTTCGAGGCCGACGCCTACGCGCGCTGGGCCGGCCACCGCCTCCCCACCGAATTCGAGTGGGAGCATGCAACTCAGTCCCACCCCGTTCAAGGCAACCTCCTCGAAACCGGCAACCTCCACCCCACCGCCGCACCCCCAACCGAAGGCCTTCAGCAGATCTTCGGCGACGTCTGGGAGTGGACTGCCAGCGGCTACACCGGCTACCCCGGCTACCATCCCCTTCCCGGCGCCCTCGGCGAGTACAACGGCAAGTTCATGTCCTCCCAAATGGTTCTCCGAGGAGGCTCGTGCGTAACCCCCGCCACCCACATCCGCGCCACCTACCGCAACTTCTTCACCCCTGCCACACGTTGGCAGTTCTCCGGCCTCCGCCTGGCCCACGATGCCTCTTTAAGCGAATCCTGACACCGACAGATCCTGGCAGCTGATTCCGGACAAAAATGCATAGAGCGTTTTAGCGTACTGTTGCTCTATTCAGAATCAAGCTTCTTTCCAGATCCACCCCCTCCCAGGATGAGGTGTCATGGCGACTTCTGTAACTGTTCCCATTCGGCGACGCAACTGATAGCCGATCATCGGTATAGACTGTTTCAGCGCAATCGACGTGCGCGAAGGGGTGTGTCATGGCCCTGGTTACAGATCCGCATAAATCTGAGGCAGCCAAAACCGGCGCAGTTACACAACAAACCCATCGAGTCGTCACTCCGGCAACGACGATCGGATCAAGCTCCCCACTCGGAGCCACCGTCCGCGACGGCGGTGTGAATTTCAGTATCTTCTCTCGCAAAGCAACCAGCGTCGAACTATTGTTCTTCGACCGCGAAGACGACGCACTCCCCTCACGCATCATCGCCATCAATCCCGAGACGAACCGCACCTACCACTACTGGCACATATTCGTGCCCGACCTACAGCCTGGCCAGATCTACGGCTATCGAATCCATGGACCGTCGGATCCCGCCAGCGGCCTATTCTTCAATCCCGCCAAAGTTCTTCTCGACCCTTACGGTCGTAGTGTAGTCGTTCCCAAAAACTACAACCGAGATATCGCACGAGAGGCAGGGGACAACACGGCAACCGCGATGAAAAGCGTAGTCGTCGATCCCGATGCCTACGACTGGGAAGGCGACCTACCGCTCAAACACTCGTCAGCACAGACAATCGTTTACGAGATGCATGTACGAGGTTTCACGCGTCATCCGAACTCTGGCGTCGCCCCCGAGATCAGCGGCACCTATCGTGGCTTGATCGAAAAAATTCCCTATCTTCAGCAACTCGGTGTAACCGCAATCGAACTGCTGCCGGTCTTCCAGTTCGACGCGCAGGATTGCCCGCCTGGCCTCGTCAACTACTGGGGGTATCAACCTATCTCCTTCTTCGCTCCTCATCACGCCTACAGCTCACGTCAGGATCCTCTCGGCCCTATCGAGGAGTTTCGCGATATGGTCAAGGCTCTCCATCGTGCAAAAATTGAGGTGATTCTCGATGTCGTCTTCAATCACACCGCTGAAGGCGATCACACTGGCCCGACCTTGTGTTTTCGCGGAATCGACAATAGCGCCTACTACATCATCGATAGCCACACCTCACGCTATTTAGACTTCAGCGGTTGTGGAAACACACTCAATACCAACAACCCCACCGTCCGCCGCATGATCCTCGACAGCCTCCGCTACTGGGTCCAGGAGATGCACGTAGACGGCTTTCGCTTCGACCTCGCGTCAGTCCTCGCCCGCGACTCCGCTGGCCAGTTGATGGCCGACCCGCCCCTCATCTGGGATATAGAATCCGATCCTGTCCTCGCCGGGATCAAAGTGATCGCCGAAGCCTGGGATGCCGCCGGCCTGTATCAGGTAGGAAGTTTCGTAGGCGACAGCTGGAAGGAATGGAACGGACGGTTTCGTGACGATGTACGAAGCTTCTTCCGCGGTGATAACGGCACTGTCTGTCGCTTCGCCGACCGCATCCTTGGTAGCAGCGAAATCTACGCCCACGATAACCGCGAGGCAGAGCAGAGCGTGAACTTCGTAACCTGCCACGACGGATTCACGCTTAACGACCTCGTCTCCTACAACCAGAAGCACAACCAATCCAACGGCGACGACAATCGCGACGGCGCTGACGACAATCGCAGCTGGAACCACGGCGTCGAAGGCCCTACCGACGATCCCGCCATAGAGACCCTCCGAGGCCGACAGGTCAAAAACATGCTGACCACCACCTTACTCGCGCTCGGTATGCCCATGATTCTGATGGGCGACGAAGTTCGTCGCACCCAGAACGGCAACAACAATGCCTATTGTCACGACGATGAGAGCGCTTGGTTCGATTGGTCGCTCCTCCAAAAATACCCGGACGTACATCGATTCGTGCAGATCCTCATCGCGAGACGCCTCCTGCGAGATACTGGCCCCGAGCGCCATCAGATAACTTTGACTCAGTTGATCAAATCTGCAATCAAGGATTGGCACGGCGTAAAACTTAACCATCCCGACTGGAACGAGAACTCACACAGCATCGCATTCAGCGTCTATCTCGCTAGGGAAAATACATTCTTCTACTTCATCTTTAACGCCTACTGGGAACCGCTCGACTTCGAACTTCCCATCCTCGTCACCGGCGATAAACATCCTTGGTGCCGATGGATCGATACGTATTTGGCTTCGCCGCAAGACATCGTCGAGTGGCAGAACCCACCAGCGGTCTCAGGCTACAACTATCGAGCAGGTCCCCGGTCTGTAGTCGTACTCACCTGCGCAGTGCCGTCTCTTTCACCGTAGCAGTCCAAATCACCGCATCTTCCATCAGCCTGTTCTGCACCTCGCTGGTGAAGATTCTGTCGCCATGTCCCATATTCATGTAGAGCATGCGATACCGCGTGTTGGTCCACACCACAGGAAGATCGCCACCCGTTATTACGTCCTTCATCCCAATCGGATAATTCGAGGGCGAAAGCGTAATCAGAACCTTCACATCACGATTCAGCCGCGGAGAAGGCCGCCAGATATACCACTCGTTAGCAGGCGAGAGAAAGCTGGCAGGCATGCGCTTCACCACCGCGTGACCAGGATCATCCACTGTCAGTGTCGCAGGCAGAGGAGGCCAGTTATTTCCGTAAAACACTCCGCCGCCAAGAAACTGCACAAACCAAGGCCAGTGCGTGCCTTCGTCGTTATAAGCCGCGATGTGAAAGCCAAGCCAGCCTCCACCATGTTCCATATACTTTTCAAACGCGGCACGCTGCGGCTGCGTATGCGGAAAGTCATCCAGCCACACAACAAGCTGATATCCCGCAAGCTTTTCCGCATTGAGGTCATCCCAGTTTTGAGTAGTCGAAAACTCGAAGTGATCACGTTGCGCTGCCGCTTTGTAAAACTCGATCGCCTGATGCGCAAAATCAACGTGATCGCGCTCGACCGTCTCCGAATAAAACGCAAGCACGTGAAACGCCGGTTGTTGCTGTGCGTCAGCCACACCCACCATTCCCGCAAGCCCAAAGATCATCAGGACAAGACACTTCATCGACCCGCCGCCCAAACAATAGAGTTGTGAAACAGCGTCGTAAAAGCGCTGTTCTGAAAAAGCTCCGGATGATGCCCCATGAAGATATAAATATTCCGCGCTTTCACCTGCTCATTCGACCATACGACAGGATGATCTCCCATCTTGATCTTGCTGTCGGGTCGATACGTCTTCTCATCCACGCTGGCAAGAACATGCACATTCTCCCGCGGCGATCGGTTCCACCGATACCACTCCTCATTTTCAATGACGAATGAGCGAGGCACACCCCGCATCGCCGGATGGTCCGGTGCTTCCACATTTACGGTGCCCGTCGCAAAGGTCGGGATGTAAGTCTCAAAGCGGATGCCGCCCATGAACTGCGAAAACCATGGCCACATCGCAAAGCCATCGAACTCGCCAAGCAGCGTCGCATGATGAAAACCGATCCACCCAATCGTCCCGTTCTCAATCGCATCGGTAAAAGCCGCAGCGGCAACCGGAGTCCAGTTGTAAGGCGGATAGTTGAGTTGGATGAAGAGCCGATACTTCGAAAGATACGCCGCATCAATCAGCTTCGTATCCTCGATATAGTCGATTGTGAAGCGGTCAACGCTGGCCTCCCGCTCAAGCCAGATCTTGGCTGCATCCACAAAAGGCTGGTGAAGCCCTCCACGTTCTGCAATCGCCAGCACCCTGAATGTAGAAGAACTCTGCTGCGCCGGAACTCGCACCGCCAGCAGAAATAACGCAATCGCTATCATCCAGAGATGCACTCGAAACATACAGCGGACACCTCCGAAAAATCTTCGAATCATTTCCACGTGTCATCCTGTTCTTGTTGTTTGTCGCAGTATGAAGGCAAGCTGCTAAGATCGCTTTCATTGTAGCCAAGCCATAAACGCCACCACAGGTAAGAGTTGAGGCCCAAACCGGGATGCACCCATTCATACATCCGCAAGCCACTAGCTCGCGTCTTCTGTCACTGGCGCTGATCATGCTCGGACCCTCTCTTGGAATTGCGCAGCAGACGCAACCGCAACCTTCCGCCGCACTCATCAATCGAAACGCAATCGTCTACAGCCCGAGCACGGCCAAGATCTACGTGGTTGACCCTATCCACAGCGCCGTCTCTATCGTTGCCCCTGCAAACGCTGCGAAGAGCCTGTCTGTCGGCTCTGGGCCGGAAGCGATAGCCGTGAACAATCGAACCGGATTCGTTTACGTGGCAAACTCCGGCAGCCGCTCCGTTTCGGTCATCGACGGAAAGACGGACGCGGTCATTGCTACGATACCCACCGCGGCGCGCCCTTACGCCATCGCACTCGACGAGCTGGCCAATAAGATCTACGTCTCGAACACCTTCAGCAACATGCTCACCGTCATCGACGGCAACACCAATACTGCGACCAATCTCAAGACCGGCTCGGCAGATGACATCGTCGTCGATCCTGACAAAAATCTGATCTATCTCCTCGGCTACGAGAGCACCACCGTCACTGCCGTCAACACAAAGACCAACGCGATCACGAAGATACCTGCCGGTGCATTCCATCTCTGGGGAATCGCCAAATTGGGCAAGACCCTCTACGTAACCCATGTGCAGGACGCGAGTGTCGCTGCACTCGACACCGACACCAGCGCTGTCGCTAACATCGCCACCGGATCAATGCCATGCGCTCTAGCAGTCAACGATCGCACCGGAGAGCTCTATGTCGCGAACTACGCAGGCGATTCAGTAACGCTGATCGACAAAAACGGAGCCGCGACCGCCACGATACCCGCAGGCCATCACCCGCAAGCCATCGCCGTCGACGCCGACAAGAACCTGGTCTACGTGGCAAACACTCAGGAAAATACAGTCACCATAATCGATGGAAAGGCCCGTCAAGTCCTGAAAACCGTCAAGGCAGGCGAGCATCCCTACGCCTTGGCACTCAATCTGTCCACCCACACCGTCTACGTCGCAAATCTGGGCGAAATTCCCTTCACCTCGCTCCCTGCGCGATAATCAATGGGAAGGTTGGCTTCCCCTCGACTTACTGACACCGTACTGTCAGTAGGTTGCAATTTTCACCGAACATCACCGGCACAAGCTGCATCCAATTCCAAAGCGGTTCAGGCCGCGCACATCAGGAAGGGAAACCCCCAACGGTGCCATTCACCCCTGCGGTCTCTGAACTCCCCGAAATAGCGCCGGATATTGTCATTGCTTCCAATCCCGCCGAAGCGATAGCCGGCGAAGTGCGCACTGGCCTCACCTCCATCCCCAAGACTCTCTCCCCCTGGCTCTTCTACGATGAAACCGGCTCGCGTCTCTTCGAGCAGATCACCGAACTGCCCGAGTACTACCTCACCCGCACCGAGCGCGCCATCTTCCACACCCACGCCGACGAGATCATCGCGGAGGCATCCCGCCCCACCGGCAACGACCCCACACCCATCCTCACACTCATCGAGCTCGGCGCCGGGACCGCCACCAAGACCGGCATCCTCCTCGCAGCCGCTGTCCGCCGGCAGGGACGCGTCGTGTACCAGCCCGTCGACGTCTCCGTCACCGCGCTCGAGGCCGCGACCGAAAACATCCGCGCCAACGTTCCCGGCGTCACCGTCCGCTGTCAGGTCGCCGACTACACCACACAGGCTCTCCCGCTCAACCGTCTGCCTAACACTCGCACCCTCGCCCTCTACATCGGCTCCAGCATAGGCAACTTCTCGCCCGACGATGCGCGTGACGTCCTCCGCAACCTCCGCGCCCAGCTACTTCCCGGCGACACCCTTCTCCTCGGCACCGATCTGGCTCCGCTAAACGGCGCCTCATCTTCGACCAAAGATGAATCTACCCTTCTCGCCGCCTACAACGACGACGCCGGAGTCACTGCCGCCTTCAATAGCAATGTCCTCGCCCGCCTCAACCGCGAACTCGGCGCCAACTTCAACCTCAACCGCTTCATTCATAAAGCCATCTGGAACTCTGAAGAGTCGCGCATCGAGATGCACCTCGAGTCCCTTGTTCCGCAGCGCGTCCACATACCTGAAAACACCTCCGGGTCCGCCTTTACTCTCGACTTTGCGGCGGGTGAGTCAATCCATACTGAGAACAGCTATAAGTTCACCCCCGCCCGGGTAGAACGTCTGCTGACCTCGTCTGGCTTCACGCTCACGCGCCAATGGCAGGACCCGGAGCACTTCTTTGCTGTGAATCTCGCCACAGCCGTCTAAAAACAGCTTGCCCCTTAAAGCTCGTCATTCTGAACGCAGCGAAGAATCCCTGTATTTGCTTTATCGTTGTCTCTTCTTTTCGCCCGGTCCACTCATCCAAACAGGACCGAACGCCGCCCCCCGAAGATTTCCACAGAAATCTTCATTCGAAGTGGCCATTTTTTGAACACCGAAAAGTGACCATCCGCTAACCAGCTTTGCCACACTTTTCTCCGCTTCTTGACCACCAAAAACCATCAAGTTCCGCCCATTTTTCGCAAAACCCCACCGAAAAACGACGCAAAAAACTGCACAAAAAAACTCTCCAAAATTCACCCCCGCCGATAAGCGCCGCTCTTGCCTCCGCTTTTGCTGACGAGGACTACTTCTCGAATGCGGATGCCTTTGTCGAGAGCCTTGGTCATGTCGTAGACGGTGAGGGCCGCGATCGAAGCTGCGACCATCGCCTCCATCTCAACTCCAGTGCCGTCGACTGTTGCAGCAGTGGCCTCAATGGCGACACCTCCTGAGACCACCTGAGCCTGTACATCGACATGGGTCAGCGCAAGCGGATGACACATGGGGATGAGGCTCGAGGTCTGCTTGGCCGCTTGAATCCCCGCAAACCGCGCTACTTCGAGCGGATTGCCCTTGGGATTCTGGGGCAGCGCAGCCAGGACTGCGTCGGAGAGTTCGACGAAGGCAGAGGCGACAGCTTCGCGGCGAGTCTTCGGCTTGGCGCTGACGTCGACCATGTGGGCCTGTCCAGTCTCGTCGTAGTGAGAGAGACGTTCGGGGATGTGGGCGAACTCTTTTTCCATGGGGTTAGCCTATCGTGGCAGAGGGTGCTCCGTCGCGTGATCTCCATTTTGCCAATCAGAATCGAAAGATCAGAGGCAGATGCGGCCTGAAGTCGGCGGTTTGGGTGCGTCGGTTGCCGTCGAATTCGATCTCCAGGAGATGCTTCGCCCCCTCGCGAATGCAAAGGACACCGTTTTCGACCGCAACCGTTGAGGCCGCAGAGCGGAGGGCCGCCGGAGTCGTCAAGGTCACACCCGTGATTTCGCGAATGCCAATGGGATGCTCAACGAACCAGTGCTCACGGTCTGTCCGACGCAGGAACCCGAGAAAGACCCACATCGGCTCCTCCACTCCGGTTTCAGCGATGTACATGGCAAGCGGATCGGACAGGTAGATTGGCTGATATCGCCACGCCGGAAATGGCGGCTTAGCTTTCTCGGGATCGGCGGGCCGAAGACAGACGCCAAAGGGTGAAGCTCCGCTCTCCCGGTGTGACCATCGGTCCCACAGCTGCGTGCGCCGCGTGCCTTCGTTTTGAGCCGCAGCTTCATCGCAGACCCAAAACAACTCGAGCATCGCATTGAAGAATGCGAACCGGCGACATGCAGTACCTTGTCCGGGATGGGTGTTCGGCGGCCCCTCACGCAGTCCAAAACGTACCAGTTCTTCCGCTGCGGGTGCGCCCGGATCGGTGCAGACGAAGATGTGGTCGAGCTCGGTGCTCATACGTACGACTCTAGACCGAACGACGTTTTACCGCATAAGGACCGTAATGACGTCGCCAGTGGCGAATTGCGTCCGATCGGGCGGAAGGACCGCGTAGCAATTGGCACGGGCGTTGGCGGCGAGATCACCCGAGCCTTGCCAGCCGACGAGCTCGACGCAGGGGCGGACGCGATCTGACGTGAGATGAGCAGGCAGGATGCGGGTGAGGCCAGGTTTACCCGGAGCGTCTTCGGCCAGCGTTGCCTGTACAAAGTGCGGAGGGTGCGTGCCGGCTCCGCTGAGTGCTCGAAGCAGCGGCTCAACGAAGCAGTGAAAGGTCACCTGCGTTGAGATTGGGTTGCCGGGGAGACCGAAGAAAAAGCGGGCGGGAAGGTCGCCGCTTGCAGGGAGCCGTCCGAAGACGACAGGCTTGCCGGGCTGCATGCGGACGCCAGTGAAGAAGAACTCAGCGCCGAGCGAGAGCAGGACCTCTTCGACGAGATCGTACTCGCCCATGGAGACGCCGCCGGAGAGCAGAAGGAGATCGGCGGTGCGCGCTTGCCGGATGATGGTCTCGAGCTCTGGACGGCTGTCTGGAGCGATGGGGAAGCGCATCGGCTCGCCTCCGGCCTGGGCTACCAATGCGGCGAGGCCGTAACTGTTGGAGTTGCGAATCTGGTGAGACGCAGGGGTTTCGGTGAGTTCTACCAGTTCGTCGCCTGTCGCTACGATGGCTACCGTCGGCTTGCGAAAGACGTTGAGGTGTGCCCGCCCGCATGCCGCAGCAAGGGCGATGTGGGCTGGCTGCAGGATGGTTCCACGGTGCAGGAGCAAGTCTCCGGCGCAAGCTTCGGCGCCTCGCGGCACGACGTTCTCTCCGGGGCGAAGGGTACGACCCCGGGCGAGGCGGATGCTGTCGCCAGTGCGCTCTACGTGCTCGACCATGACGACAGCATTAGCCCCGTTGGGAATGGGGGCTCCTGTCATAATCTCGAGGGCGGTTCCCGGTGCAAGGGGGGAACCAGACCAGTGCTGGCCTGCGCGGATCTGGCCCGCAATGGTAAGTTCTGTGGCTGAATCGGTAGACTTAATGGCAAAGCCGTCGCGGGTGGAGCGGTCGAAGGGGGGCTGGTCACGGTCCGCTCTGACGGTCTCGGCTAGTGTGCGGGAGAGGCAGTCCAGCAGGGACTTGGATTCAGTTTGCTCCGGATGCACGTGAGCCGCATGAGCGAGGACCTCGGCCAAGGCCGGATCGAAGTCAAGGATGTTGGTCGATGGTGGGTTCATTTCAATCATGCGGATTAGACGAGCGGTGCGAAATAAAAAAAGCCCCGGGTTTGTCGCCCGGGGCTCTATTTTGTGTCGTTGTGAACTACTTCTTTGCGGGCTTGCCAGCCTTGTAGCTCGATTTGACGGATTCACCGATACCGGTCAGGATGCCCTTGACCTCCTCGGCCCGGGGCCCATCAGGCGCCAGTTCCAGGTAGGTCTGGTAGGCCTCGACGGTTCCCGGCGGGGCGGTGATCTTCTGGGTCTTCGGGTCGACGCTCGCCTTCTGGATCAAAGACTGACCCTTGATGTAATAGGCATCGGCGCGCTTCGGATCGGCTGCAATGGCCTTGTCGGCTGCCACGGCTGCCTCGTCCGTCTTGCCGGAGTTATACAGGGTGGCTGCCTCGTTGAAGTAGTACATGCCGGCGGAGGCGGGCTGGGCCTTGGCTGCCTGCTCGTAGGCGTCGGATGCACCCTTCAGGTCGCCGCTCTTGGCCAGAGACTGACCGAGTTGGTTGTAGGCAGCGCCTGCGGTCTCGGGGCTGGGCTTCTTCGAAGCTGCGTTGTCGTCGATCGCCTTCTTGTAGGAGGTGGCGGCGGCAGTGTACTTTGCCGCGACGTCAGGATCGTTGGCCTTGCCAGCTGCTTTGGCGACCTTGGCGGCTGCATCGGCCGAGCCGAGCTGAGCATCACCGAGTGCAACCCAGAGGATGCCCTCATCGGGCTTCTGCGTGGTCGCCTGCTGCATGGCAGTGATCGCTGCGTCAAAGTTGCCGGCCTTCGTGTCGCTGCGTGCCTGGGTGAGCAGGGCATTCAGGTTAGCGATCTGCTTGTTACCGGCCATCACTTCGGCGTTCTTCTTCTTGAACTCTTCGAGCTGCTTCTTCTCTTCCGGAGTCATCTTGTCGATGTACTCCTTGCGGCTCATGTCGAAGCTGACAGTCTTGTCTTCGCCCGCCGCAATGGTAACGTTGTCGTTGAAATCGATGCTTTTGCCCTCAGCGTAGACGACGGCAATGTAGTTGCCGGGCGTAATGTCAGTGCCTTTGTAGTCGCCGGCGGCGTCGATATCGAAGGTGTACTGATACTTGCGGCTCTTCTCGTCGGCGGCGGTGCGGTCGGTGCTGAGCTTGACCTGGCCCTGCGCGACGGGCTGTCCGATGGGATTGTTGACGTGGCCGTGGATGCTGCCGGTCGCCTGGGCCAGTGCGCTGGCTGTCATGGCGAAGATAACCAGCAGCGCGGCTGCCAGGGTGCTGGTAATGTTTCGTACTCTCTGTTTCATCGCTATCTCTTTTCTCCCGGCCTCGTGGTTCGGGGCCTAATCTCGGTAAAACACTGCTGAACAACTAAATTTAGACGCGCGAAGCGCACCCTACGGGGTCGCATACGGTATGGGATCAACTGACCCAGCTTCGCGAAACGCCCGCAACCGTAAGACGCAACTTTCACAGAGGCCGCAGGCCTCGGTCTCGCCCGAATAACAAGACCAACTTACATGGAACGGAGCGCCCAATTCAACTCCCAAGCGGACGATCTCGTGTTTCTTCAAATGAATGAGCGGCGTAACGACCTGAATATCGCCCTCCTTGGTGCCTTCGCGGATGAGATGGTTGAAGGCGTCGTAGTAGGCGGGGCGGCAGTCGGGGTAGCCGGAGCTGTCCTGCTCGACGGCGCCGATGAAGACGGTTTTTGCGCCAAGAACCTCGGCCCAGCTAACGGCGGCTGAGAGAAAATGCGCGTTGCGGAAGGGAACGTAAGTGACTGGTATCTCAGTGCCTATGGCGGATTCGTGGGCCGGAGCATTGGGGACGGCGATGTTCTTGTCGGTGAGCGCGGAGCCTCCGATGCGGCGGAAGACGTCGAGCTTTAGATGCAGGAGTTCGCGGATGCCGAGGATGCGAACGGCGTCCTGCGCGGCCAGCAGTTCGCGGGTCTCGGTACGCTGGCCGTAGCTGAAGTGGACCGCGTAGGTCTCGAAGTCGCGTGCGGCCAGGGCGGCGCAGACGACGGAGTCCATGCCTCCGGAGAGGCTGATCACGGCGCGGGGACGAACGGTGTCGGTCATTCGCTTGAATCGTCCTCAGGATCGGTGTTGTCGGGGGTGCCGAGGATCTCGCGGGCGGTGGCTTCGTCCTGCTTGTGGACAAGGAGGCGGGCGCGGAAGGCTGCTCCCAACAAATTGTTCGCGTTCTCGCCCTGCAGGAAGCACTCGATTCCGGCGGATTCGAGGATGCCTCTTGCCATGTGGGCGTCAACAGAGTCGATGTACTTGCCGACAGTGACAAACTTGTCGGGGTCAACTCCGGCTTCTGATTGTGCGATAGGGAGGGTCATGGTCGGTTCAGTATTTACTTCGTCTCGAAGGATTGCAGGTGGAAGGTGATGGTACCCCAGAAGAGGCTGGCGCGTATCTGCACAGGCATGTGGCGGGCGTCGTCGGTGTACCAGATCCAGATGCGTCCACGGTTTTTGACGATGCCCTCGTCGGCGGTGGGCTGGACGCGGATGGTCTGGAAGGTCCCGGCGGGTGTCTTGATCTCCTCCTTGGCCTCGACCTTCATGGTAACGGTAACGGTGCGCATCGCGTCGGCAAGAGGGAAGCGGACGTTCTGCCCGACGACCAAGGGTTGCGAGGCGGCGTAGAAGATGGCCGAGAGCGAGTCGGTGACACAGGCGGGGATGGAGGCTGTCTGCTCCTTCGATGTGCCTTTGACGAGGTTGTGCTCGACCAGGGTCTGCTTGCCGACGGTGTAGTTGAAGCTCAGGTCACTCGAAACTTTGCGTCGGCCTTCCTGAATTTGCTTGCTGAAGCCGGTGGAGCAGCCAGTTTTGATGTCGAAGGCGGACTGGAACTTGTCGGCGACGGGAAAGAGCATCGTGACGGCGCCTACAGTGTCGGCGGTGGCGGTGATCTTCTGCAGGTTGCCTTGCAGTTCGGTGTTGAAAACGGCGGTACCGGCGGTAAAGACACGCCAGTCAACAGTAAACGTCAGGGTCTGCTTCGTGGGGAAGACGAAGCCCGGCTGCGGGGGCTGCAGTGTGGGGATCTGGCTGGGTTGCTGGGCGAACGTCCGCACTCCGCCCGGCAGTGCGGTCAGCACAAGAGCTACGAAGAGAAGAAGGGCCGAATTACGCTTGTACAGAGGCAGCTCTCTGGATTGGAATGGTGGGTGGCTACCGTTTCAGAAACAGAAGCAACGCCGCCAGCGCCGCATAGATGGCGATGGCACCCATAAGAGCATTGTACTCGCGGTGGTGTAAATAACGCTCGGAAGAAAATCGGCCGGGGGGAACGTGGGTGGGGGCCGGGGTTAGCCGGGGCAGCAGGCGGGGGACTTTTCGGGCATAGTCATCGAAGCCTGCAAAGTGCTCGCGGAGGTATTGCTCCTCGGAGAGGATGGTGGGCAGGTAGATGATCGTGAAGAGGATAGCCAGGGCAACGAGAATCTCCCATCGCCACGCCGCAACGGCAAATCCGAACGCAATCATGATCGAGCCCAGATACAGCGGGTTGCGGGTGTAAGCGTAGGGACCGGTCTGGGTAAGCTCGGCGTTTTTGCGGACATATCCGGCAGCATATGCGCGCAGCCAGACTCCGGGCACGACGAGGATCAGGCTAGCCAGCATCGAGTGCCACGTTGGGCGCGCCAGCCACAGAAAGACCGCAGCAAAGAGAAAGCCCATCGGGACGCGGATGCGGCGGGCGATCTTCTGCCATGTAGTTCGTTCACTCACAGGATTACCTTATCGTGTTCAGTGCTTAGAAGTTCGAGCGCGGCGGCGTTGACCTCGTCGATCGTGATCTGAAGAAGACCCTCTTCAGTGTCGGCATGGCGGCTGTGGTCGCGTCGGCTTGAAGGATGCCGCAGGATTCGCGCGCGAGTGCCCCAAGGACCGTTGCGGGCCGGATCGGTGGGTCCGAAGAGCGCGACAACAGGTCGCTGCAACGATGCCGCAAGATGCAGCGGGCCGGTGTCTCCAGCGATGACGAGGCTGGCACGACGAGTAAGCGAGATCAGCTGCGACACGGTGCAGGGAACTACCGTTGCCGTGCCTTCGCTGGCCTCGGCTACGGCGTTGGCAAGTTGGTCGTCAGGCGATGTGGCGTTGATGAGAGGCGTGTATCCTGTGCGTGCGAGTTCGGTGGCGACCGCGCCGTAGCGCTCCGCAGGCCACTGCTTGGCTCCCCATCCAGCCGATGGTGCAACGATGGCGTAGTGCCGCGATGCTGTGGGAAGAGTCCGCGCGAGAAGATCGTCTCGCCAGCGCTCGGCGTAGTCATCTATGGGGAGAAGATCCTCGGTAGGGCGAAGAGCTTCCCCGATGGCTCCGCTCAGAAGCTCATAACCCTGTTCAACAACGTGGATCCCCGGCGTAGGTATCGACTTCCCGTAGAGCCAGTTGGCCGGCTTCTCGTGCGGCACCGCAGGCCCGGCGACTTCGGGTGCTCCAGATAGCCTGCCAACGACGGCAGAACGAATGGCGCTCTGCATGTCGACACACAGGTCGTAGCGTTCGGCGCGAAACTCCCGTCGCAGGGCTTTGATCTCGCGAATGGTTTCGCCTGCAAAGGGACGTCGCTTCCACGTGCGGGTGGGTACGCTGTGGATGCGGTCGACAAGAGGCATCGCGGAGCTCCCCGGCTCGGCAGAATCGCCCGAATCAGCCCGAAGCAGTGGAATCCATATCGGCTCAATCGCCCAGCCGATATGCCAGTCTGGATGCTGACGCCGCATCGCCGATACTGCGGGCAGAGCGTGCAGGACATCGCCCATTGCGCCGATTCGGACGATCAGGACGCGCCGTGGATGAGCAGCATCGGAAACAAGATGGGATTGCGTGGCCAAACGTTAATTTTCTCATGCGGACGGGCGTAACGCAGTCAGCGATGTGGAATCAACGCTTGCGGCGGTCGAGTTTGTCTACCATCGAAAGAAGTTGCTGCAATGCCTCCTTCTCATCCAGCAGCTCGACCTGGAGGCGCGTTACGATGAGCGGCCCCACAGCGGCAAGATGATCACGCATCACCGGCGTCAGCTTCACTGCGTCTTTCTCGGTGGTGATGAATCCGTTTGCACCGCGATGCCGAGCTCGCTCCAGTAGCCGCGCTATATCCCGGTCGTCATAAGCGTGGTGATCGGGGAAGGAGACCGTATCGACTGGCATGCAGCCCTCCGCCTGCAACATGCTGGTGAAACTTTCGGGCCGCGCAATTCCGCAGAACGCCAGCGGCAGTGCAGGCAGCGACACCTCGCCCGCTTCGCCGAGGCTGAGTCTTCGCTGAATAATCCATACCGTCGGAGAGCTTCCTTCTCCCGTGAGCCTTCTGATTACGGGCTGCAGCGCAAATACCTCTTCTTCGCGAAGCACGATGATGTCTGCTTCGCGCACTGCGGAGAGTGGTTCGCGCAGGTTCCCCGCAGGTAAGAGATGGTCTTCGACATCCTCTTGTGTGAGCAGAACGATATCGACGTCGCGCGCGAGTTGCCGATGTTGAAAGCCGTCGTCAAGCAGGTTTACGGCGATCTTGCCGTGGTCCTCGTCCAGTTCGGCGAGCAGGCCTGCGCGATAACGGTCGGCCCCGGCAAAGACCGCCACGCCGGAGCGCTGGGCCATCAGCACAGGCTCGTCGCCGTGGAAGCCCGGATCGTCGTAGGGTTCGACGCGCTCGATCAATTCAGAGGTGCGTTTGTAGCCGCGTGTCAGAATTCGGACCGCATAGCCGCGCCGTCGCAGAATATCGGCCAGCAGGAGCACCATCGGAGTCTTGCCCGCGCCCCCGGCAGAGATGCTGCCTATGCTGATCACTGGGCTTGGCAGACGGTTCTGCTTCAGCCAGCCGCACCGGAACATCGTCTTCTTTGCGGCCAGCGCAGCTCCATAGATCGGAGCCAGGGGCAGCAGAACCGGTCTGCGGATGGTCATCGGCGGCTCACCGCACTCTCTCCCAGTAACTTCAAAAGTGCTTCAATCGTCCGAGGTGTAGCTCCGGACTGTGCTTCAAACACAGCGCGGCCACGCTCGCCCATGCTCTGCGCCTCAGACGTATGACGAAGCATATCGACAATCGTCGCGGCGAGAGCCTCTGCCGGAACAATACGGATCGCATCACTCGACTGCATAGCGTCGACGATCTCCCGAAAGTTCTGAAACGAGGGGCCCACCAGCACCGGAACGCCGAACTGCGCTGGTTCTAAAGGATTATGTCCGCCCGAAGGTATCAGGCTTCCACCCACAAATGCCAGAGTTCCGAGCGAATAAATCGACGCAAGATCGCCAATGGTATCCAGTAAGAAAACACTTCCGGGAAGGACAGGCAACGGTTGTTGGCGAAATTCGCTGGCCTTCAGGGCTCGAAATCCGCGTTCGGCGATTAGCGCTGCGACGATAGAAAAGCGATCGGGGTGACGCGGAGCCAGAACCATCACAGTACTCGGCGCAGCTGAAAGCACCGTCGGCCACGCGTCGAGCAGCATCCGCTCCTCGCCCTCGAGCGTACTGCCGCAAACAATGACTGCAGCGTCAGTTGGCAGGTTCGAGCGCAGCGATTCCGTCAGGGCGTTGGCCTTGGCCGTCCGCACATCGTACTTCAGGTTCCCGGTGGCCTGGACGCGATCTGCCGGAGCCCCGATGCGAACCAGCCGGTCAGCGTTCTCTTGGCTCTGTGCGAGATAGAGCGAAATCTTCTCGAGCAGCGGCTGCCATAACCGCCGCAGTCGCAGATAACGTGGCAGAGACCGGTCCGAGATGCGAGCGTTCACCACCGCAACGGGAATCCCCTCGCGGGCGCACTGGTCGATCAGGTTCGGCCAAAGCTCACTTTCCATCAGCACGAGCGTCTTTGGATGCAGGACGCGCAGATAGCGCCGTATGACGAAAGCGAAATCGAGCGGGAGATAGAAGACCGGTGATCCGGACAATCTCTCCCGTGCCAGCCGCTGCCCGGTTGCGGTCGTCGTGGAAACGGCGATGACCCAGCCGGGCAAAGCGGCCCGAAGCTCGCGGATGAGCTGGGTTGCGGCCATGACCTCGCCCACGGAGACAGCATGGAGCCAAATCACGTTGCGCCCTGCCACCGCCGCGCGCAGCTCATCGGGAACGCGACCAAGCCTTCCGGCCAGCCCGGCGCGGTACCGTCCGCTGGTCGCCATGCGCACGATCCAGTAGGGCGCTCCCAGCACCAGAGCAGCCAGCAGAAGCGTGCTATACAAACCCAAAATCAAATCTTCCCACCCTTTTCTTTACCTTGTGTGTCAGCGAAGATGATAATCAACTTGGCTATGACGTCCTACCGGTCCCTGAAGTTTTCGCTCATTCTAGTAACCTTCTGCGCTCTGGCAGCGAGCGCGTATGCGGCCGACAAAAAAGCGCCGCCTCCCAAACCCGCCAATCAATACGCGGCCTTCGACACGCATCCCGACGAGCACGTCACCGTAGCCGCCGACCCGTGCAACGATCCGGACCAGTGCAGCTTTTTCCGGCTGCAGTACATCCAGCACGGATTTATTCCGATCCGCGTCATCATCACGAACGACAGCGATACGGCGCTGAACCTCGACGAGGTGCGGATGCAATTCATCTCCGCCAACCACGACGTTGTCCCCGCCGCATTACCCGATGATCTCAACCGCCGCCTCTTCTCGACTAAAAGCGCGATGGGCACGAAGATTCCAATGGTCCCCCTCACGATTCATCATGCTCCGGTCGACAAGAAGATCACGCAGGACGATGAAGAATTCGGCTTTCCCGGCACCACGGTCAATGCTCACAGCACACTCGCGGGGTATCTCTTCTACGACGTCCATGGACTCGACGACCCACCACTCAAAGACGCGCAGTTCTACGTAAAAATGATCCGCACACTCGACGGCAAAAAAGAACTGTTCGCCTTCTCGATCCCGCTGAACAAGTGGTTGGCCGCCAGTTCGCACACCGCCACAGAGAGCGCTAAGCCGGAAAACCAGAAGAACTGATCCTGCTGCAACCGTATGCTGTATCTGAAGTCTTTGAGGCCGAGTCTGCGACCATGCTCAACATTCGCCCTGCCACGCCCGCCGACGTTCCCCACATCCTCGCCTTCATCCACGACCTCGCCGAGTACGAGCGCCAGCCCGACGCCGTCAAGGCCACCGAAGCCGACCTCCTCCGCGACGGCTTCGGCCCGACCAAGCGCTTCCACTGCCTGATCGCCGAGTGGGATGGCGCACCCGCAGGCTTTGCGCTGTACTTTTACAGCTACTCCACGTGGGAGGGCCGCGCCGGTATCTACATTGAAGATCTCTACGTCAGCTCCCATCTGCGCGGGAAGGGAATCGGCAAGGCACTCCTGACGCAGGTTGCCGCCATCGCCGTGGCTGAGGGCTGTCCTCGCCTCGAGTGGAGCGTACTCGACTGGAACCAGCCATCCATCGACTTCTACCACCAGATGGGCGCCGTCATGAAGTCCGAATGGGAGGGCATGCGCGTCTCCGGCGAAGCCTTACATGCTCTTGCGGACAAAGCCTCGTCCTGATCAGCCTCGCCCTGATCACTCAGGAGAGCCTAGGTCTGGAAAATTCGCCGGCTCTGGCGGATTGGCATGCTCGGACTCTCCGCACTTCTTGTAAGCGTGTCCTTCGAGGCAGTACGTCGTCGAAGTCGATCGCGCCTTGTGATCGTTCGCCTCGTCATCGAATGTCAGGTAAAGTGTGATCCGCTTCCAGTCTGGATCGATGGCCAGGTCGGCGTTGTCAGGTAACCCGCCCTGACCGCTGAGATCCTCTTCGATCTTCAGCGCGGAGTTGATCTCGCCCTTCGGGGACACAGCGTAAAGATTGAACCCCATCACCGGGCACGAGCCGCACTGGCCCGAGCCGAATTGGCTATGAGTCCATGTGTCCGGCCCCGACCGGATCAGCGTCCATCCATCGGGCAAAATCCTGGCCTCGAAGTACTTCTCGTTGACCGAAAACTCACTATGCGTGCTGATGTCGCCCTTATGCCACCCCAGATTCGGTCCGCAAACCGTAGCGCCGTTCGCAAGCTCCTTCCAGAAGTACTTCGCCTGCGAAGCTTCAGGAGATACGCCTGCCGCGTCATACATGTAACCACCCGCTGGATTGATCAACGCAAATGTGGACTGCAGTGTGGCATCTTTGCCCGGTTTCGTGGGGAAGAACCAGGAGCGATATTCATCCCCGTAGAGATCGGTTTGCACAGGCTTGTTCTCACACGGGGAGATCGAAAACGTCTGCGGAGAACTCAACCGCAGGTGATTGAAGGTTGCAGGCTTTCCCCACTGGCGCTTGGCCGAGGTGCTCGAATACTCTCCCATTTTGCGCCCATCTGCTGCGGAACCGAAGACATCGACCATCAGGTAGAGATCCGTAAGCTTCAGCTGCTGCGCGGGCGGAAAAGAAGTGTACGGAATGAAGATGTGAAACCTGTAGCCGGTCTGGTGAAAGTCCTGGTAAGAGTGTCCATTGATAACCTGTTTCGTCTCGTGTCGGCCCTCTCCTCCGATATCCACTTTCAGACCGTCATCACTTTTTGGCTGGAGAAGGTTCGGCAGCAATTCATGAAAGAAATTAGCACTGAGCCCCGCGTAGGCTGTGGAGGCGTAGTCTTCGAAGAAATGGCTTTGTAGCGGATAACCTATCCCAGCGCCGCTGATGAGCCACTGGCGCACAAATAACCGTTGCAGATCCCGCCGATATTGCACCTGTTCGTCGTACCAGCGTTGGCAATTCTTCCTTCCGGCATCGCTCTCGACCCCGAAGCCGGCATCGCGCATACAGTCTTCCCGACTCTTAAGCTCGGTCTTGCCAAACTGACTGCCCCACCCTATCGGAGGCATCGGCACATCGGGCGAAGCTGCCAACCACACCTCAATGTGATCGCCTGCGAGCATCTCGGACTTCTGTTGCGGCCAGTGAAAGCCCTCCTGATCCGCCTGCACCCGTCCCCAGATGTGGAGACCCTCGTCGGTCGAGCGCAGCCAGATGTCGCCGGGATGCGCCTGTGGCGAATGCGGAATAAGAGCCAGAGTCGGCGGCGTGGCAAAGATCCCCTGTGGCGGCGACGCCCACATATCCTGCTGGGCCATGCTGATCTCAGCAGTACTAGCGCCAGCCACCGTAGCGACACTCACAATCTGAGCTTGGGTCTGCGCTCCCGCCTGCATCGGGGAAACGATAGCAACCATCAATACGAGGGAGAAAGGTACAGTCTTCAAAGGAAGCATGGGTTCGTTCGCTCGGCAAAAAGCGCAGCCAGTGATGGAACTATAAACGACTCTGGAGGGCCGGTCTTTGAGTAATTAGCAGGGGGGGGCGACACATGACAGTACAGAAGATCAGAGTAAAAAGCGGGCGCAGTCTCACGCCCGCTTCTTGTTTTCGAAGAGAGTCGAACTATGCGTCAAAGCCCCAGTGAGTGCTTGCTCCTTCGCCTCAACACATCGACCAGACCAAACAGCCCGGTGCCCAGCAACAACAGGGAACTCGGCTCTGGAACGGGAGAGGTGCTCAGGGAGACGGGTACCGCCTGACCCTCATCGTCCGGTTCGAGAAGCGTGGTTCCGAGCGCATCGCTAACCTCATAGGTCAGGCCAGCTCCGGGGACAACGCCATTGCTCCACAGATCGACCGTGTATCCTCCGGCCACATCAAACGCCACGCCATAAATGTCGAGGAAGCCACCAGCAAATGGATAGCCCGGAGGGCCACCAGGAGTCTCAGGAGGGCATACCAGGGGCGAGTTTCCGTCCGTATAGAACAAGTTGTCATACGAGAACCCAGACGCCGTAAAAGCAGGGGCGGGGAAAGGAGGCGGACTCGAAGGTGGAGGCGCGAACTCCAACCCGGTTATCGCTCCGGAGAAATGAGCATTTGTATCCGAAAAGAAGCCGCTGATCCCCGTAATCGTATCGGTACCGGGCGTCGCTGTCGGCGAAACGGTTAAGACACCGGAGGCACTGATACCACCGCCACTGAATGAAAAAGTGAACGAGTCGGCCATAGCCGTTTGCGTAGTAAGGGTTCCTGCTAATCCAAGTAAAGCCAACAGAATCCAGCGTGACGGTGTTTGTGCAGCCATTGCACTCGCAGATGTCCGGCACACTTCTACGGACGAGGGCGTTTTTTCCCAGAATGAAATCTTCACATGCTTCTCCTTGAGATTGCTTGATGATCGATGAGGCCCGGACAAATTCTGGAGAGGACGCCCAGAGTACCACAACCCATTAACCCCACCTACATCCGAGGATCGCCGGCTGCCGCATTCATCGCGTGAGTAGGCAATCACATGTAACGAGAGCCGTCTTACGGAGGCGTCGAGCTCCCGCTGGTTCTCCATAGAGCCTTGACGCCACCGCTATAATAGAAAGAGGGGGCAAGGCCACAATCCAGACATGAAAGCTGCATAGTTGATGCGGCTAAGTCGCATGTATGGAATATTTTGCGGGATGGCCTCCAGTGGAATCAAGGCTTTGTGTTCGAGGTCCGGACCTAAGTCTTTTGATTCGAAGACTTTGACCTGATAGGTAGTGGAGGGGGAGTACATGGCGGTAAAGCGAATCAAGGTGATAGGCGGAGGTCTCGCAGGCCCAGAAGCCGCCCTCCAGGCCGCTCGCTTCGGCTGCCAAGTCGACCTGTACGAGATGCGCCCCACGCGTTCCACCGAGGCCCACCAGACCTCCGACTTCGCCGAGCTGGTCTGCTCCAACTCCCTCAAGTCCGAGTCGGAAAACACAGCTCCATGGCTCCTCAAGCAGGAGATGCGTCGTGCCGGCTCTGTGCTTCTTACCGAGGCCGATGCCTCTGCCGTCCCAGCCGGCCACGCTCTCGCCGTCGACCGTGTCGAGTTTTCCCGCCGCGTAGCCGACCGCATCGCCGCCGAGCCGCGCATCACCGTCCACCGCGAAGAGGTCACCACCCTCGACGAGAACGACCCCGACACCATCACCATCCTCGCCAGCGGCCCCCTCACCAGCCCCGCGCTGACCGCAGAGCTCCAGCGCCTCACCGGGGCCGACCAGCTAGCCTTTTACGACTCCATCAGCCCCATCGTCGACGCCACCACCATCGACATGGACAAGGTTTACTTCGCCGCCCGCTACGACAAGGGGAGTGCCGATTACATCAACTGCCCCTTCACCAAAGAGGAGTACGACCGCTTCCTCGATGAGCTGACCCGCGCCGAAAATGTCGAATCCAAGGAATGGGAGAAGCTCCAGTACTTCGAGGGCTGTTTGCCCATCGAAGAGACCGCTCGCCGAGGGCGCGATACCCTCCGCTTCGGCCCCATGAAGCCCGTCGGTCTCACCGACCCCAAGACAGGCCGCTGGCCCTACGCGGCGGTCCAACTGCGGCAGGAAAATCTCCGCGCCGACTCCTACAACCTCGTTGGCTTCCAGAACCACCTCAAGTTCGGCGAGCAGGCCCGCGTCCTCCGTCTCATCCCCGGCCTGGAGAAGGCGACCTTCCTGCGCTACGGCCAGATCCACCGCAACAGCTACATCAATGCCCCTACACTTCTCACCGAGACGCTCCAGCTTAAGGCGCATCCGAGCATCATGATCGCCGGACAGCTAAGCGGAGTCGAGGGCTACACGGAATCCATCGCCTCAGGCATGCTGGCCGGGCGCTATGCCGCAGCAATGGCTCAAGGCAAGAGCCCAATACCCGCTCCCCGCGGAAGCGCCAACGGCAGCTTGACCCACTACATCACTCATGCTGAGTCCAAGAGATTCCAGCCCGCCAACATCACCTTCGACCTGCTGCCACCGCTCGAACCCGAACTGCGTAAAAAGATGCGCGACAAAAAGGAACGCCACAAGCTCCAGTGCGACCGCGCACTCGAAGCGTGGGGCGTGTGGCTCAACGGCGTTGAACAAAACTCTGTTCAGGTCGAGCCCGCTGCGATAGTCTCGTCGAACACCCAATGAGAACTCTTTCTGCGACGGACGCATTTACGCCTGCGATCGAACGTACCAAAGCGATACTCCGGCCTTTTTCTCTGAAGCTCTGGCTAAAGCTTGGTCTTGTAGCGCTCATCGCCGAGATGGGCATGCAGTTCATCTTTCCACCGGTTGGCGTGCCGCCCCACTCGTCATCCTCAGGCATTGGCGCCTCCGCTGGTGGAGTAACTCCCCTTCACGTCACCGTGTTTGTCGTTGTGGGAGTAGCAATGGCAGTTCTCGGCCTTGTGCTCATCTACTTCGGTTCGCGCATGCAGCTCGTACTGATGGAGATGGTGGCTACGCGGTCCACCCTGGCGCAACTCTGGCCCCAAAACATGGCCGTGGATCGGTCTCAAGCTCCTCTGTTTTGTGATTGCTATCGCCGTCGTGGGTGCAATCGTCGTCGTACCGTTGATCTATCTCTTCCGTTCCATGCCGGCCAGTAGTACGGCGCAACCAAACCCGGCTTTTTGGGGAAGCTTTCTTCTCATCTTTGCAACAATCTTCGTCGCGGTCATCGTCATAGTGTTCGTTCTTTGGACGCTTCGAGACTTTGTGCTTCCATTCATGCTCTTTGAGGACGCAAAGATCGGCACAGCAGTCAGCCGTACGGCTGATCTTTTTCGTCGCGAAACAGGCAGTGTTCTCTTTTACTTTCTGATGAAGTTGGCCTTCTCGATGGCGGCAGGCCTGGCAGCAGAACTGTGCATACTTGCGGTCCTTCTTGTCGTAGCGATCCCCGCCGGCCTCATCGGAGGCGGATTCTGGTTCGCTCTGCACAACTCCGGCGAGTTCGGAATTTTATTCATGTACGTCAGTTTCGGATTGCTCGGTCTCGTTTCTCTGGTCGTCTTTTTAGCCGCGATTATCTGCATCGTCGGAGCAGTTTTAATCTTCTATCAGGCCTACGCCCTTTACTTTCTTGGTGGGCGAATCCCTCGTCTCGGAGATCTGCTCGAACCACCTCCGCCGCCCTTCTTCGAAGGAACGCCTCAAGTCTTAAGCCCGTCCTAAGCTCTTACTCAGTCTTTTTCTTGTTTCGCGCCTTGATCTTGAACCAGATGGGCGAGCCGATAAACCCGAAGCTGTCTCGGATCTGGTTCGCGAGGAAGCGCTCGAACGAGAAGTGCAGCTTCACGTCTTTGTCGGTGAACAGCACGAACGTTGGCGGAGCAACAGCTGCCTGGGTCATGTAATAGATCCGGACGCGCTTGTTCATCGGCACGCTGGCCTTCTGGAAGTCCACACGATCGAGGAAGCGGTTCATCTGGCCAGTGGTGACACGCTTGCGGCGTTCGCGAGCGACGAGTTCGACCTTCTTGAAGACCGACTCGATGTTCTTGCCATCGGCTGCCGAGATGAATAGCAGTGGAGCGTAGTCGAGGTACTTCAGCGCATCGCGGACCTGCTGCTCGTAGACCTTCTGGTCAGCAGGAGGCTTGCCGTCAAAGAGCCGCATTCCGTCCGGTCCAGTCTTCGTCATCAGGTCCCACTTGTTGACGACGATGATGACGCTGCGGCCGCTCTCGTGGGCATAACCTCCAATATTGGCATCCAGCGCAGCAACGCCTTCAGTCGCGTCGATTACGAGCAGGGAGACGTCGGCGGCCTCAAGGTGCTTGCGCGCCATGATGACGGAGAGCTTCTCGGCCATCAGCTTGGTCTTGCCCTTGCGGCGGATGCCTGCGGTGTCGACGAAGCGGAAGCTGTGCCCGCCGCGCTCGACGACTTCGTCGACAGCGTCACGCGTGGTCCCAGCGATGGGCGAGACGATGGCGCGCTGGGTTCCGGTGAGTGCGTTGAGCAGCGTGCTCTTGCCGACGTTGGGGCGCCCGATGATGGCGATCTTGGTCTCTTTGCTCTCGTACTCGCCGTGTGAGCGGAGGCGGCGGACTGGGGCGAAGTCGGGGCCATCCTCGTCCTCGGCCATCTCCTCTTCGGCGGTAAGCATGGTCGCTTCGGGCTCTTCGGTGTCCATCTCCGGCAGGATGTCGAAGACCTCGTCGAGCAGGTCTCCGATGCCGCTGCCGTGTTCGGCGGAGATGGGCAGGACGTTCCTGAAGCCGAGTCGGCGGAAGTTCTCCGCCTGCACCTGCATAGACTCGGTGTCCATCTTGTTGACTGCGAGGAACAGGGGCTTGCCGCCGCGCAGGAGGAGACGGGAAAGCTCCATATCAGGCGACGCCAACTCCGTGCGACCATCAACGACCATGACGATAGCGTCTGCTTCGTCGAGAGCGACCTGAGCTTGGCGGAAGATCTCGCTGGGGATGAGGGCCTCGTCGTCGGGGATGACGCCGCCGGTGTCGACGATGCGTGCATCGCGACCCATCCACTCGATCTCGCCGTAGATGCGGTCGCGGGTGATGCCAGGCTCGTCGCCGACGATGGAGCGTCGGGAGCCGGTGAGCCGGTTGAAGAGCGTAGATTTACCCACGTTTGGCCGTCCGCAGATGGCGATCAAGGGGAGTTGGCGTGCGTCGACGCTCTCGGTCTCGGTGGCCATCTGTGATGCCAGCAGCTCAACCTCGCGCCAGTCTTCCTCGCCGAGTCGCTCGCGTCCTGCAACGTTGGCTGAGTTCGGAGTCTGACGGCCAACGATTCCGTCGGAGGGTTGAACGTACTTCGGACGCGCTGGTGCGGCCGGCTTCTTCGCCGAAGCGCCATCGCGCTGAATCGTCTTGCGTCGCTCCTTGTCCGGAGACTGCTTGGTGATCCGCGCAGCCTTCTCAGTCGCGGCTCGTTTGGTTGACAGGATCTTCCGCTTGCGGGGATCGACCGCCCCGGTGGTGGGTGAGGCCTTGGGAGCCCGACCTTTTTTAGGGCGGGTGCTTGCTTGTCTGTGTTTTTTACCTAACCGCTTCTTATCGTTTTGGGCCACGGTGAATGTCCGGCTTTCTCCCGCGCACCATTTCAGGCGGCAAGGCTAATTACGTTACAGCAACTTACAGGGGAGTTCCCAGTATTTCAGCTTCGCTGTCTATTATAGAAACTGCGCCGTATCTTCGCCTCACTCCCGCGCAATTTGAACCTTGTCGACCACGGCCCCCATCTCGATTGCACCGGCTCCGCCAGACAGACTGCCGTCGCTGCACAACTTTTTTGCGCCCAGCGGAATCCTGTCGCAATCGTCGCTGGCGTTCGAGCATAGGCGCGGCCAGTATGACATGGCTCGCGCGATTGAGAAGGCGTTTGACGATAAGCGACACCTGATCGTCGAAGCCGGAACAGGAACAGGCAAGACGCTCGCGTATCTGTTGCCTGCGCTGAGGATGGCTCGTGAGCGGCAGCAGCGAGTCATTATCTCGACCGGGACGAAGAACCTGCAGGAGCAGCTGTTCTTCAAGGACGTACCCTTTCTCGAGTCGCTGCTGGGACCACTCAAGGTCTGCTATATGAAGGGTCGCAGCAACTACCTTTGCCGGCACAAGCTATATGCGCTGCGGGACAATCCGCTGCTGAATGGTTTGGAGGAGATCGACCAGTTTCATGCAATTGCGGCGTGGGAGCGAACGACTGAGACTGGCGACCGAGCCGAGATCGATGTCCTGCCGGAGTCTTCCGCCCTTTGGCACAAGCTGGATGCGCGCACGGAGGCTTGCCTGGGTCAGAGCTGCCCGGATTGGGAGCGGTGTTTCGTTACGGCCATGCGGCGTAAGGCGCTTGAGTCCGACATCATCATCGTCAACCACCATCTGTTCTTTGCCGATCTCAGCATCAAGCAGCAGGCGGGGAATGCGCCGGACGCGGGGATTCTGCCAGAGGCTGCGGCTGTGGTCTTTGATGAGGCGCATGAGTTGGAGGAGGTGGCTTCGAACTACTTCGGCATCGGCCTGAGTACGCAACGGTTCGATGAGCTTGTCCGCGATGTGGACATGATGCTGAAGGCCAAGCAGGCTTCGACGTCTGCCATCGAGAGCGCGTGTGGCACGCTGAAGGAGCGGGCTCGGATGTTCTTCGCAGCGCTGCCGACTGAGATGACGGGAGGCGCTGGGGTTGGTCGCATGCCATTTGAAGAACGCGAGACGTTCCTTGAGGAGAGCGGCGATTACTACACGGCTACGCTAAATGCGCTGACGCGGCTCGAAGGCGAATTGGAACGAGTGAAGAATGTTGAGGAGTCTACGGGGCTTCGCAAGCGGGCTGCGGATATTCGGGCTCATCTCGCGTTTCTGCTGGAATCGAGTGACCGCAATACCGTTTTCTGGATTGAGCGGCGGGCCGCTGGAGGTGTTCGCAATCTAGCACGGGGACACGGTCAGTCGGCCTTCCATACGCATCTGCAGGCGACTCCGATTGATGTGTCGGAGCTGCTTTCGACCTCGTTGTTCGATAGCTATGCGAGCGTGATTCTTACCTCAGCGACGCTGACGGTTTCGGGAGGGTTCGAGCATATTCGCAAGCGGCTGGGCATGAGTACGGCGCGGGAGTTGGTTGTGCCGTCGCACTTCAACTATGAGAAACAGGCGCTTTTGTATCTGCCGCCCAATATGCCAGATCCGCGAGATGCGGACTTTGGGGTGAAGGCGGCGGAACGCATCCGGCGAGTGTTGGAGATTACTCGGGGCCGCGCATTTTGCCTCTTCACGAGCTATAGCCAGATGCGCGACACATATGAGCGCATGCTGACTGAGCTGCCCTATACGCTGCTGCTTCATGGGACTGCTCCACGGCATGTGCTGCTGCAGCAGTTCCGCGATACTCCGAATGCTGTGCTGTTCGGCACGTCGAGCTTCTGGCAGGGAGTGGATGTGCAGGGTGAGCAACTGAGCTGCGTGATCATCGACAAGCTTCCTTTCGCCGTACCGAATGATCCGGTGGTGAAGGCGCGAATGGAGGCGATTGAAGCGATGGGCGGTAAGCCCTTCTTCGACTACCAGGTTCCCAATGCCGTTATCACGCTGAAGCAGGGCTTCGGGCGATTGATTCGCTCGCTACATGATCGGGGCGTGCTGATGTTGCTCGATCCGCGGATTCAGCGACAACGCTACGGGAGGATTTTCTTAGAGAGTCTACCGCCGTATCAGCTGACGCAGGAGATTGCTGACGTTGAGCAGTTTTTTGCAGCGGAGAAATTTGAGAAGCTATAGACAGCACTATGGGACGTAACCTTTACATTCTCGCCGCCACGCTGGGCCTGTTCGCACTGATTTCTTGCGGGGTGGCGTATACGAACATCGCGCAGCAGCCTGGATCGCCTGGGGATGTGGCGCTGTGGCGTACGCTGGGGCTTGGATTTTTCGTGATTGCGTTGATTGTGGCGCTGGCTGGGATACTATCGTCGTTGTTTGAGCAGGCTGAGCGGCGCTCCGAAGAGGCTCGCAGGGCGAAGCGCAAACGGTAAACGGGCGGATAAAACGGTACAATCGAAGTACGGATAAAGCTGAAGCCGCGACCCCCAGATCCCATCTAAATTCTAGATACGCGGCAAACCGAAGGGAATGCAAGAGTCATGTTTGAAGTAACCGTAGAAGCCGGGTTTTCTTCCGGCCACTACCTTCGCAATTACAAAGGCAAGTGCGAGAATCCGCATGGCCATAACTATCGTGTGTTCGTTACGCTGATTGGCAAAGAGCTTGATGAGGCAGGACTTCTGCTGGATTTCAAGCTGTTGAAGCAGGTGATGCGTCCTGTTGTCGACCGGCTCGATCACCAGATGATCAACGATCTTGAGCCGTTCACCGTGGTGAATCCGTCGGCTGAGAACCTTGCGCGCTATTTCTATGAAGAGACCGCTAAGCAGCTTGATGAGATGACAGCAGGCCGCGTCCAGATCAAGGACTGCACTCTGTACGAGACCGACACCAGCTTTGCCCGTTACTACGAGTAGCGCTCCCTTCATGTATCTCATCGAGCTTTACAAGTCGGTTCAGGGTGAATCTTCCCTCGCGGGGCTGCCGTGCATCTTTGTGCGGCTAGCGGGGTGTAATCTGCGCTGTGCTTGGTGCGACTCGGAGTACACCTTCACTGGCGGTAAGGCATTCACCGAAGACGAGATCGTCTCGCAGATCGAAGGGCTCACTCCCTGCAAGCTTATTGAATTCACGGGTGGCGAGCCTATGCTGCAGGCGCGCGAGCTGCTGCCGCTGATGGAACGACTGCTGGCGCAGGACTATACCCTGATGATCGAGACTTCCGGTGAACGACCGTTGGCCGAAGTGCCCAAAGCAGTGCATAAGATCGTCGATGTGAAGTGTCCTGGGGCAGGTTCTGCTGCGAATAGCTTCCGTCTCGAAAATCTTTCTGCTCTCACGAAAAACGATGAGGTCAAGTTCGTTCTCAGCGATCGTGCGGACTACGAATTTGCTCGCGACTTTATCCGTACTCATGCGCTTGAAGAGAAAGCTGGGCAGCTTCTGCTCTCGCCGGCGTTTCAAAAGATTCCTAGCCCCCAGAGGACTGCCGACAACATGGCGCTCGATCCACGCAAGCTTGTCGACTGGATGCTGGCAGACGGCCTTCCGGCGCGGCTTTCACTGCAGATTCACAAGTTCATCTGGGAGCCGCAAAAGAAGGGCGTTTAGCTCAGTTTACGTAGCGCGCCACGCATGCCGAACCACACTACCAGCGCCAGGAACTGCGCGTACAGGATCCACCCCGTTACTTGTACGAACGGAGGGACGGCCATTCCGTGTAGTGCAAAGGCAGTCAGCAGCGCCACGCCCAGCACTACCATGCAGATCATCATTGCCTTGCGTCCGTAGTGCGTTGGCGTCAGTGCGATTGGTCTGCGCTCAGGAAGCTTGCTTGCGACGCGGGCCGCGAAGTCAGCGGGGATCCGGACTGTGGGCCGGGTCTCCAGTGCGCGAATCAGACGCTGTTCTATCTCAGCGTCAGCGTCTGGCGTGTTCTCTTCGTTCATCCATTCTTCGCGCATACTGGTCTCCTCTCCTGCGTGGCCTGCAGGGCCTCTCTCATCTTCTTGCGGCCGCGGTGCAGGTGCGTCCGTACGGTTCCGATCGGCAGGCCCAGCGCAAGAGATATCTGTTCGTAGGTGCGCTCCTCCTGATGATAGAGAACGATTACTGCGCGCTCTACCTGGCTGAGCTTCTGTAACTGTTCTTCTACGTCCTGCTGAAACTCACGCTCCTCAATCTGCTCGGCGGCGTTGCGGCTTGGGTGCTCGAGACGGTCTTCCCAGCCTGACATCTCGTCAGAGATCGAGATTAGCGACTTTGTATCCCGGCGACGGCGCTTCCACTCGTTCTGGGCGACGTTCACCGTGATTCGATAGAGGTACGTCGACAGCAACGACTCTCCGCGGAAGCTTGGCAGCGAGCGATAAAGGCGTAGAAACACCTCCTGGGCCAGATCGTCGAGGTGTTCGCGGCTTCCGGTCATTCGCACGAGCGTGCCGAAGACCATTGACTGATGGTCACGCACGATCTGCTCGAAGGTGAAATCAGTATCCAAGCCAGGTTAGACAATACGCTTCGCCGAAAGTTTCATGCAGCTGAGTGAAACTTTGCAAGGGTGCCGAGGTCTAACGCGGGCAGAAAGGGAGGTAAACACCATGGAAGTATTCACCACACCATTTATCGTGCCGCTGGGGGCGTTTGCCGTGGCCATTGTCGCGGTTGTCGCGGGTATCTGGTCGCAGGCTCATGCGGTTCGGGTCAAGGCAGAGCAGCGTATCGCTATGCTTGCGCGCGGCATGTCCGTAGCGGAAATTGAGCAGTTGCTTGGCTCCGGCCAGGAGGAGAAGAAGGCTCCTAAAGATCCGCTTCGCAGCCTCAGTAATGCACGTCGCGCCGGTATTGTTCTGGTTTCCACAGGCGTTGGCCTTCTGCTTTTCTTCTTCGCGCTCACGGCCATTATTGGGGAGCGTGCGATTCTTTCCGGGGCTGCTGCTGGGCTTATCCCGTTGGCTATCGGGATCGGCTTTTTTATCGACTACAACCTTCAGAAGCGCGAGCTATCGCGCTTCGGGTTGGAGGTCGATGCCGAGTTGCCGAACGTGCATGGGAGGTAGAGCTGATTAGAGGCTCCCTCCCACGGGTACTTCTTTGTGCCAAAGTCTTCATTATGGATGGGTTAAGTCTGGACTTCGGCTGGTTTGAACCTGTTTTCCGAGAGTTTTAGGCGTAAAGTATTGCTTCTGCAATTAATTAGCGGCAAAGTATTCATTCCAAAAGAGATGTTCTTTAGCGGCCGTATTCTCTCTTTAGTCTGTATATATCCAGTTTAGCGAATTGGATGGAATTATTGCGCCACGGAGATCTAGTTTATTTACAGTAGGATGCGCGATTTTTAGGGTTGACAAGAAAAATGGGTATTGGCTGGGACGAAGCTTCGGCGGAGAAGCGGGTTTCTCGGTTATGCAGTTCGCAAAGGCTGCTCCGGTCGAAATGACAGGTTTGGGATGGCAAAGACAGAAACAGATCCCTTCCGGGGATGACAACCAAAAGAACAGTCAACGGTAAAGACAAAGGCAACGGCAACGGCGAAATGCGGTGGTCTCTCCACTGCGCAGCGGACGGTGAGACTGTCCGCTGCTCCGGTCGAGATGACGGATTTTGAGTGGGCGAAAAGAGAACGGGCAACGACAAAGACAAAGACAGAAGCAGATCCCCTACGGGGATGACAACTAAAAGGCAACGGCAAGAACAACAAAGGCTGCGGCAACAACAAACGCTGTGGCAACAGCAAAGGATGCGGCAACCAGAATTGCTGTGGCAACCACAATTGCTGCGGCAACTACAATTGCTTCGGGGACAACAATGGCTACGGCAAAAGGCACTGCATGATGAACCTGTGCGCTACCATCGTGTATGCGCCTTCTTTCTGCACTGCTCCTACTTGCAATGACTCCGTGCGCCTTTGCGCAGACTAAGCCCATTGAGGTCAAAGTTGTTGTCGTCAATATGTTTGAGGTTGGTGCGGATACGGGCGATGTTCCCGGTGAATATCAGTACTGGGTTGAGCGCGAGCATCTCGATACCGTGTTGCCGTTTCCGCAGGGCTATCACGATCTTCGTATGAACAAGGACGGCGTGCTGGGTGTCTTGACCGGGGTGGGTACGGCCCGGGCGACGGCTACGATCATGGCTTTGGGGAACGATCCGCGGTTCGATCTGACTCATGCTTACTTTTTGGTTGCCGGGATTGCAGGGATCGATCCGCAGATGGGTTCGCTGGGGTCGGCGGTTTGGTCGGATTACATTGTCGATGGCGATCTGGCGCATGAGCTGGATGCCCGAGAGATTCCGAAGGACTGGTCGACTGGTTTTGTGCCGCTGGGGAAGTCGACACCGTTTGAACAGCCTCGCACGGCGCGTTTTGGGGATGATGGGAATGCATACCATCTGAATACTGCGTTGGTGAACTGGGCCTTCGATCTCACGAAGGATACGGCGCTGCCGGATACGCCAGCGATCAAGGAACGGCGGATGCAGTTTGAGGGGGAGGCTGCGCGTCGTCCGCCGTTTGTGTTGCGCGGGGACAATCTTTCGGCGAGCACGTTCTGGCATGGCAAGCTGATGAATCAGTGGGCGCGCGATTGGGTGAAATACATGACCGATGGCAAGGGCACGTATGCCGTGTGCGGGATGGAGGACACGGGGACGATGCAGTCGCTGACGTGGCTGGCGCGAGCGCATAAGGTCGATATCAACCGTGTGCTGGTGCTGCGCACGGCCAGCAACTTCGACCAACAGCGCATCGGCATTACCGCTGCGGAGAGCCTTGCTGAGACCAAGGTAACCAAGTACAGCGCGTATATGCCTTCGCTTGAGGCTGCTTATCGCGTGGGCCACGTTGTGGTGGACTCACTGGTTGCGAACTGGGCGCAGACTCGCGACCATATCCCGGTAAAATGAGCGCTGAGGATGACGGCATGAAGATTCTTGTTCTCTCCCCGCATCGCGGCGATGCGGCTTTTTCGGTTGCTGTCTCGATGGGTAACTGGCTGGCTGTAGAGCATGAGGTGACGATTCTAAACGTCTTCAGCCGAAGCCTGTACGCGCCGTTTTCCGATGCGGAGTTTGTACATGAGAATGATCGACTCTCTTATGTGTCGGCGATGCGGCGGCGGGAGGATGAGCGATTTGTGCAGCAGATGATTGACGAGCTGCCTAGGGCTGCGAAGGCCAATTTGCAGATGGTTGATCTCAATTTGAAGGATGCTCCGCTGCGGTTGCGTTGTGCGCCGGAAGACGTTTCCGATCTGGCGGTTAATCCTGAGGATCCGGCAATTGGGAAGCTGCGCAAGACACTCGATCAGCGGGTTGCCGCGGGAGATATGGATGCGCTGGTGCTTCCGCTGGCGCTGGGCGAGCATGTCGATCATCTGACGGTGAGGGAGGCTGCTCTGCCGCTGACTATGGAGTTGCCCAGCGCGTTTTATGAGGATTTACCCTACGCCGCGACGCATCCGAGCGCGGCTACCAATCTGCAGGCGCTTCGTGAAGAGACGGGGACGAAGTGGCATGAGGAGTTGCGGCCTGTTCTGAATCAGCGGGCAGATTTGGGAGAGGCGTGGAAGCGGCGGCTTATTTTGGGGTACGCCTCGCAGATTGATGATGATGAGGCCGCTCGCGTTGGCGAGTTTGCGGCACGTTATGCGGGGGGCGAACGGCTGTGGACGAATCAGCGGTGGATCGAGATGGCGGAGGGTTGCCGCCTCAGTTTTCGGTTTAATTAACGCAGGACTCGACGAACGACCCGGCGTACGGTTTCGGTGACGACGCCGAAGATTACGTGCGAGGTCATTTCGCTGGTGCGCTCGCGAATGGTTTGCTCGGCGGGGCGGTGTACCAAGCCGAGCGCTGGGAGAGCCCCTTCGTGCGTGAGCGTCATGAGGGCCATGCCGAAGTTTGCGCCGTCTTTGCCTGCTGCGGCGGGGAAGTACTCGACGGCTGCGCCGTAGGCTGCTCCGGTTGCTGCGCCGAAGCCCCAGTGGGCGGCTTCTTTGGCAATTGCTTTTTGCCTCGGGGACAGTCCGCGGCCAGCTTTTTCAGCCAGTAGGGTAGAGGGGTCGGGGTCGCCGTGTGGCCGTGGCGGGTAGACCCGCTCGACCGTTTTCTTGGCCGCTGTGGCTATCAGACCGCCGATCAGACCAGCCACTAGACCTTTTGCCAGCGATTTTGTCCGCACCTTCTTGGTTTTGTTCACAGGTACCTCGTCTCAAGCTTAGGATGCGCGTAAGTACGGTGGGGCTGTGTCACATGATTGAAGCTTATCCGATGTAGGCGGAAGCATCTGTGACGTCCGTGCCGGGGTCGATCTTTGTCAGACGGAAGATCAGTGTCAGCACGACCGAGACCAGCAGGTTCAGCAATAGAGCAGGAACTGCTGCGTACATTGCGTAGGTGCCGCCGAGAGCCAGGGGAAGGTGCAGGGAATAGACGGAGCTCTTGAGGCCTAGGGAGAATGCCATTGCTGTTCCGCTTGCCATGCCTGCAGCCCAGCCGGCGACAAGCGCCCAAGGGTGGAACCAGCGCGTGAAGACGCCGATCACGACCGAGGGGAACATCTGGCCGATCCAGATGCCGCCTAGGAGTTGCATTTCGATGGCGTAGGGGGTGGGTAGCCACAGGACGAAGACGAGGGCTCCGAACTTCACTACGAGCGAGACTACCTTCGCCATGCTGGATTCCTGCTGCGGGGTCATCTTCTTGCGGACGAATGCGCCGTAGAGGTTTCGGGTGAAGAGATTGGAGGCTGCGATGGACATGATCGCCGCAGGGACGAGGGCTCCGATGGCTATGGCAGCGAGGCAGAATCCGGCGAACCACTCGGGGAACATCTTGAGGAAGAGGAGGGGGACGGCGGCGCTGGTGTCCTTGGTGGCGACTCCGGCGGCGAGAGCGAGGTAGCCGAGGAGGGCTATTAGGCCGAGGAGAAAGCTGTAGGCGGGTAACATTGCAGCGTTGCGCCGGACGACGTTGGCGTTCTTTGCGCTGAGAACTGCCGTGGCCGTGTGGGGGTAGAGCATCAGGGCGATTGCCGAGCCGATTGCCAGGGTGGAGTAGCCGAGGAATTGTCCTCTGCGGAGAAAGATTGTCGCCGGTGGAGTGTGGGCGGCGAGGGACTGGTTGGCTAGTTCGAAGATGCGAGCGTAGCCACCGAGCTTGATGGGAATGATGATGAGCGCGGCGAGGACCATGATGTAAAGCATCACGTCCTTGACGATGGCGATGACTGCGGGGGCGCGCAGGCCGCTCGAGTAGGTGTAGGCGGCGAGGATGATGAAGGCTGTGGCGAGGGGCCACTCGCCCCGGATGCCGATGGAGCTGATGACGACGCGGATGCCGACTAGTTGCAGGGCGATGTAGGGCATCAGCGCGAGGACGCCGGTGAGGGCGATTGCTACCGTGAGCCAGCGGTTGCCGTAGCGTCCGGAGATGAAGTCCGCGAAGGTGACGTAGCCGTGGCGGTGACAGACCGTCCAGAGGCGGGGCAGCACGAGCATCATGTAGGGGTAGGCGATGATTGCGTACGGTACGGCGAAGAAGCCTATGGCTCCGGCTCCATATAGGGCTGCGGGGACGGCGATGACGGTGTAGGCAGTGTAGAGATCGCCGCCGATCAGGAACCAGGTGATCCAGGTGCCGAAGCTGCGGCCAGCCAGGCCCCACTCTTCAAGTGATCCCATGCCTGAGGCTGGTCTGCGCCATCGGGCCGCCCAGAATCCGGCGAACGTTACCAGGAGAAAGAAGAAGCAGAAGATCAGCAGCGCCGTTGTATGCAATCGCTCACCTGGATCAGAGATTTGCTGGTTAGGATTTCATCGTACCGCAGATGGGCAGGAGCGATCCGTTAGCTGCGGCCGGTCTCGTTCCACTCGTAGACGACAATGCCGAGGTCGTTGAGGGTCTTGATGACCGTCTCCATGTTGCGGCGAACCTCGGGGCGTGCGCTTACGGGGACTTCGTGGGCCTCTTCGATCGCTACGACGCGGCCGTAGGGCCATGAGCTCTCGGGCACGGCGTTCAGGGCGGTCGTCAATTCGCTTAGTCTCACGTTCAGATCGTGTCGGCGTGCGCCTAGCGGCCGCAGCATGGTTCCCACTCCCAAAGTGGTGGTGTTTGTGTCTGCGGTGACGACATGCAGCGTGACCATGCCGCCCTGGACGGTCAGGTAGGGGTTCTCCCAGGTGGAGAGGCTCTTCACGGCCATGTAGCGGGTCTTCGAGGGCGGCGGGATGAGTTCAAGCTGCTGACGGGCGGCCTCGATCTCCTGCTGTTGTGCCGCCTGTGTCGATGCGGTGCTTGGCGATGCGGTGCGGGCACAGCCGCCGGCGAGCAGAGGCAGAAGAAGGGCAGGGACGGTAAAGACGGCAGTTCGCTGGAGGATGAATCGGGGGCTACGCACGAATATCAGCATACCAAGCCGGATGGTGCTCAGAAAGGCCCGATCGCAGCAAAATTGCCTGAAAGATTGTCTTGGTGCTGTGTTTTTCGATTCCGTCTTCATCTGCCGGTCCAGGTGGGGGGACGCTTCTCTAGAAAGGCTCGTGTGCCTTCTGCTTTGTCCTCTGTGCCGCAAAGGCGTCCAAAGATGTGAGCCTCCACATTCAGTGCAGCTTCGAGGTCCAGATCGCTGCCTCGGTCGACGGCCTCCAGGCATCCGGCCACGGCCAGGGGGGCCATGGTGGCGATGCTGCGGGCCAGTTCGTGGCCACGCCCCAGCAGCCTTGCGGCGGGAACGACTTCGTCGACGAGGCCTATGCGCAGGGCCTCGGCTGAGCCGATCATCTCTCCAGTTAGTAGGAGTTTTAGGGCTGCTGGCTGTCCTACGAGGCGAGGGAGACGTTGGGTGCCACCGTAGCCTGGGATCAGGCCAAGCTTGACCTCGGGTTGGCCTAGACGCGCAGTCTCGCTGGCTATGCGGAGGGTGCAAGCCATAGCTAGCTCGCAACCGCCGCCGAGGGCGAAGCCGTTGATGAGTGCGATGACTGGTTTACCGCATGTCTCGATGAGCCGCAAGACGGCTTGGCCGCGGCGGGCTTTGGCTGCTCCGGTCGCGGTGTCGGTTGCGGCGATCTCGTTGATGTCGGCGCCCGCTGCGAAGGCCTTTTCCCCGGAGCCGGTCAGCAGGACTACACGGACGCCTGCGTCTTCAGAGAGCGCGCGGAAGACAGTTTCCAACTCGTCGAAGACCTGGGAGTTGAGGGCGTGCAGGACCTTGGGACGGTTCAGCGTTACCAGCGCTATGTGGTCATGCACTTCGCATAGCAGCGTCTCGTAGCTCATTGCTTTCTCCCGGATCTTGATTGCAACTCCAGACGATACAATCGAATACATGATTAAGGGAATTACGGTGGTCAGCGCTATTGCTTCGTCTGACACTTTTGACAAGCTCAATAGCCTGTTTCTTGCTCTCGGCTTTGAACAAGGCAAGGGCTGGCAGGACGATAAGGGCCGTGGCACTGCGCTGCTCGCTCCGCTTGGCACCCTCGAGTTTGTTACGGGGCGTCCGCCGGCTGTGCCGCCTCTTCTGGTTGAGGTTACGAGTCTGGATGCTGTTCACGCGGCGGTGCAGCAGTGGATGCTGGGTAGCTACCGGAGCGAGGAGGTTGCGACGCTGCTGTCTTCGCCGGAGCTTACCCACTGGAACTCGCGGTTGTTTACTGTGAAGCTTGCTGAGGGTCTGACGGTTGGGTTCTGGCAGTCGGAGAATCCGCTACATAACAAGCCGGTTGCGATCGAAGGAGACTTGAGCGCTGTGGGAATGCGCTTTGCGATTGTTACGGCTCGCTGGAACGCTGTGATTACGGACCGTTTGTTGCAGGGTTCGCTGGATGGACTCTATCGCAGCGGTGCGGTGAAGGGCGATGTTGAAATTGTTCGGGTGCCGGGGGCCTGGGAGATTCCGTCGGCGGCGCGTACGCTGGCTGAGTCGAAGCGGTTCGATGCCATCATCACGCTTGGGTGTCTGCTGCGCGGCGAGACGGCTCACTATGAGGCGATCTACACCGAGGTTGCGCGGGGAATTGGGCAGTCGCAGCAAGAGACTGGGGTTCCTCATGCCTTTGGGGTGCTGACGTGCGAGACGCTGGAGCAGGCGCTGGATCGTGCCGGGGTGAAGGCTGGCAACAAGGGCTTCGAGGCGGCTATTGCTGCTATCGAGATGGTGTCGATCGGGCGCAAGCTTGTGGAGCAAGGTAGCAAAGAACAGAGGAGCAAATAATGGGGACACGACGTAAGTCACGCGAGCTCGCCATGCAGATGCTCTTCCAGGGCGATCTGGGGAAACAGTCTCCGGAACAGGTTGCCAAGCTCTTCTGGCCCTCGCGGGACGAGATCGATGCCGATACTCGCGGTTTTGCCGAGGACATCTACCGAATTGCTACGGCGCGGCAGCCGGAGATCGACGAGCTGATTGAGGCTCATGCGCAGAACTGGCGCATCGAGCGGATGGCTGTGGTCGATCGCAACCTGATCCGCGCGGCTGTGGCGGAGATGCTTGGCTATCCGACTACTCCGGCGGCCATCATCATCAATGAAAGCCTTGAGATCGCTCGGCGTTATGCTGCTCCGGAGTCGATCCATTTTCTGAATGGCGTGCTGGATGCCATTGCTCGGGACATTCTGAAGAAGCGATTGGCTTAGGTCCCCTTCCCTGTATTGGTGTCCAACAACAACTGCAACGGCAACGGCCACTGGAGCTGCAACTGCAGCGGTAACAACGGTACGGTAATGTGCGTTTCCCAAAAAAGAAAAACCCCGGATGACCGGGATTTTTCTTGCTCTTAGATCTATTTCTAGCAAATCGGGGAAATGATTGCGCACTGTTATCTCAATGAATTCAAGCAAGATAACAGTGCGCGGGGCTTGACAGGTTAGGCGGTTGGCCTCCGTGGACGCTGGACTAGCATGTCTGGCGTGACGTTGGTTGCCGGATTGTCGGTGCCTGAACCGGTTGGGCCGTTCGGGGCAGGAATAAACGAGGGCAGGTTCGGCAGGATCGTCTGCTTGGCGTTGTCGGTTAGGGTGCCGGTGTCGATCAGATGCACAGCATTGTCGCCGGAGGTCCCGACGAAGAACGTCGTGTCGTCGGCGCTTGCTACTCCCGAAACCGGAGCCGTTGCCGAGCCAGTAAGCGTGACCGGCGTTAGGACTCCGGTTGCCGGTTTGTACGCCGGCAGAGCACCTGAGCCTGTGTAGGTGATGATCGCCACGGAGGAGTCGGGGGTGGGCACGATGTTTGTGATTGCGGTGGCCGAGACGCCGAGCGGAACGGTCGTTGTCGATGTTCTTGTAAAGAAGTTCGGCGGTACGGTAGTGGGGCAGGACTGGACGGGCAGCGTTACGCCGAAGTCCGCAAGTGTTGCGCCGCCGGCGACAGTTGCACCGAGGATGTGTTTTCCATCGGCTGTTGCGGCGACCCGGTCGGTCTGCACAACGGCCGAGTCGGCAAGCGGGTAGAACTCGTTGTTGAGCACCGACAGGTTGTCAGCGGAGATTGTGGTGCTGGTGCAGTAGCTGCGCGCGGTTGTTGTCGCTCCGGCAAAGTAGGCACCCACACTTGGCACGGTTACAGATACATCGGAGGCCGGAGTGGTGGCGGATACGAGCGTCCATCCGGTGAATGCGGCGTGTACCAGAAGCTGGTTACTCGGCGTGATGACCGCAGGCGTCAAGGTGAGAGGGTTGGCTGGAGTGGTGACTGTGCCGGTGGTGATGTAGACAGTCTGGCTGTCAGGCGAGAACGAGGCGTGCGTTGCCACTCCTCCGTAGGTCGACGTTACGCCGCCGCTGGAGGCGTAGAGGTAGGTCTGACCCAGCGTAGGATCGGTCACTACCAGCGTGGTCCCATCCGGTGAAACGGCCAGGACCAGTCCCTTGACGGTTGCGTCCTCGCGCGAGACCGAGTTGGTGAGCGCGTTCAAGACCATGATCTCGTTTCCGCTGCCCATGTAGATCGACGAGCCGTCGTTGCTGATGACCATGGAGTTTGGTACGAAGGGAAGTTTGAGCGGTTGGCCGATCACGTTCGTCGTGAAGTCGACTGGAACCATGTAGCGCGACTTGGTGCTCGCGATGTAAAGCAGGGTGCTGTTGGTGCCCGGCGTCGTCACCGAGATTGGATTCGAGGTGATGGGTTTGCCGTTGCCGAAGAGGCCAATCTGGTTGAAGGAGGATGAATTGCAGCTCGGTGGCTGGCAGATTGCCGTGATCGAGGCTGCACCGGGGAAAAGCGGCGTTACTGTGCCGCCCGAGGCTGCCGGAATGGTAGTCGGTGCCGTGGAGACGAACTCAAGACTCAGCCCAGTGAGAATCGTTCCATTTGTGTCTGTCACCACTGTGGTGATGGGCTGCGTGTTGTTCTGGTTCACGACGACACTGGTCTGGCCTCCGGTGCCTGTTGAATTGGGGATAGTCAACCGAATGGAGGCGGGGGGGCATGTCGAAAAGAACCCAGCCGAGCTGGCCGCGTTCGCGAGACTCGCGTTGACAATGGTGGAGCCTGGAGCCTGCGCCGTTGCTACACCGTTCTCGTCGATCGATACGACGCCCGTTGTCTGAGCGGTGTAGGAGAGGTGACCGACCTGGCAGGTGATGTTGTCTGCAGGGTTGGTGGTGGCGTTCTGGTAGACCCTTGCTACAAGCTGGCCCGTAGTTCCCTGTGACAGGCAGGAGCCTGCGAGGTAGGGCGGCGCAGTGACGGTGGCCTGAGCGGCCAGTGGGCAGCAGTTCGAAGATGGATCGGGGTCGGTCGAACAGTTCTCTGTGGGGGTTGGATTCCCCAGCACGACACCAGTTACGACGGGATGGACGAAGATGGGCAGCGGGTTACTGCTGACGCCGCCTCCAGTCGCTACGACGAAGACCTCTCCAGTTTTGTTGGTCGGGTTGCAGGTGGTGAAATCGGCGATACCGGCGCCGGAGTTGCGGTTCCAAGTGCCGGCGCAGAGCTTGCCGGTGGTCGGCGCGACGTCAGCGATGGTCATATCGGCCCTGCCGTTGGCGTCGAAGATGCCGTAGGTGTAGGCGCTAATGGTCGCCGCCGTGCCTTTGCAGTCGGTTGCGGACGGAGCGCTGACCTGACCAATCTGCGAGAAGTTCAGCGAGATGCCGAAGATCCGGGGCTGCAGCGTAATGGCAAACGGCTGGCCGACGATCGGGCCGGAGGAGCCGCCATTGCAATACACCACCGGAGTGCCCTTCGAACAACCTGAGACCGAGATACCGAAAGGAATCGAAAAAAGAAGCAGTACCGCTAGAGTGACAAACCGACGCATTGAACCTCCCCGTCCAACCGGAATCTGAGTTGAACGGTTTTACCGCAAACGCTGAATTCCCGAGGCTCCAGTGTAAAAGGCTGTGAGCAGAGTAAGCAAATCAGGGAGTAGGGAAGAGGGTGTAGGGAGCAGCCGGTAGAATCCAGACCGCTGTGAAGTATACACACTTTGCGGAATTTTTCAGATTCTCCTGATACTCCCTACGTGCTGTTTCACTACTCTCCGCTCTTCTCTCCGTTTTTTGGCATCTCGGTCTCGAACCAGTTGAGGGCGCGCTCGAGGACGTCGCGGCGGTGTTCTGGGTCGCGGAAGCCGTGGCCTTCGTTGGGGTAGATGACGAGTTGGGTCTTGACTCCCTCGGCTCGGAGGGCGTGCCAGAACTCGAAGCTCTGTGGCGCGGGGCATTCGCCGTCGCGGTCACCTACTACTACGAGGGTGGGAGTCTTTACGTTTTTGATGTACTCGATGGCGGAGCTCTTGGAGTAGATGGTGGGGTCGTCGTAGACAGTTGCGCCGAAGAAGGGAACCATCCACTGATCGATGGAGTTCTCGCCGTAGTAGCTCTTCCAATCACTGATGCCAGCGCCAGCGACCGCGGCTTTGAAGCGCGGTGTCTGGGTGACGCCGAACATGGTCATAAAGCCACCGTAGCTCCAGCCGGTGAGGCCTTCGCGATTTTTGTCGATAGGGAGGCGCTTCTCGATGGTGTCCATGCCGGCGAGGATGTCGCGCATGTCGCCATAGCCGAAGTCCTTCATGTTGGCCTGGGTGAACTTCTCGCCCTGACCGTAGCTACCGCGTGGGTTGGGCATGAAGACGAAGTAGCCGAGTGCGGAGAAGGGAACTCCGCCGTAGCCCACGCCGGGCCAGCGCGGGGTGACTGCGCTAGAGGGGCCGCCGTGGACGCTGACAATCATTGGATATTTTTTTGTGGGGTCGTAGTTGGCGGGATAAAGGAGCCAGCCCTGGACTTTGAAGCCGTCGTTGGTCCACTCGACGTTTTCGGTCTTGCCCCATGCGGGCTTGAGGCCTTCGTTGAGGTGGGTGAGTTGCTTCAGGTTGTCGACGGGACCGGCCCAGACTTCAGGCGCGCGCTCGAAGGAGCTACGGATGAGGGCGATAGTGTCCTTTTGCGAGATCGAGAGGCTCATGACTGCGGTGCCGGAGCCGATGGATTCGGGGAAGGTGGCGTTGGCTTCAGCGACGTCGCTGCCGGTGTTCATGTCGATGGCGGTGATGTGGCTGTTGCCGCCGACGTGCTCGGTGAGGCCGATGATGTCAGGACGGACCCACTGGATGAAGGCTACGGAAGAGGCTCGGTCTGGCGTGAGATTTTTGGGCTCGCCACCGGTGGAGGGGATGAGGTAGATGTCGCCGCCGGTGGAGCCCTGGTCGCTCATGAGGCCGCCGATGAAGGCGATTTGTGTGCCGTCGGGGGACCAGCGGGGGACGGCGATTTGCAGGCCGCGGAGTGGGCCGGAGATTTTGGTGGTGTCGAGGATCGATTTGGGCGGGTTGCCGTTGAGTTGCTGTGTATAGAGCTGTGCGACCCACCAGTTGTTTTCGCCAGGGGGATTGGCGGCTACGAAGGCGATGTGTTTCGAGTCGGGGGACCAGTCGAACTCGTAGACGTGGAGGTTGGCAGGGGTGACTTGTGTGAATGATCCGCTTGCTACATCGACTGTGGCTACACGCTGTATCTCGACGCCGTCTTCGCCGATGACTCCGGCCCAGGGCTTCATGGCGGCGAGGGCTCCGGCGCTGCGGGTTGCGTTTTCGACGAAGAGGAAGGCTATGGCTTTGCCGTCGGGTGACCAGGCGAGGGACTCGATGGCGCCGGTGAGGTGCGTTAGCTGCTTCGACTGGCCGGTTTTCTTGGACCAGATGAAGACTTGATCCTGTTCGGAGTCTTGCTCGCCTGCTGTGCAGGTTGACTGGAACGCCAGCCACTCGCCGTTTGGCGACCACACTGGGCCTGAGCTTCCACAGCCGGGGGACATGGTTGCAGTGGTGATGTTTTTTTCTTTTGCGGGATCGGGATTTGCCACGTCGGTGAGATGGATCTGATATCCGCTATGTGTTCGCAGGGACCAGGCGACGGTGGCGCCGTCGGGGGAGATGGCGGCCTGAGATGGAGTGCGGGTCTTGCCGAGCATGTCGATCAAGGCGCCGATGCGAGGGTCTTTTGGAGCGGGGTTGGTGGCGGGTGAAGGGTGAGTTTGTGCGGCGGCAGGAGCAACGGCAAAAACTGCTGGGAGAAAAGTCAAGAAAGCTGCGAAGAAGAGCGGGCGAATCCGTGCAAACGTCATTTCCACAGCCTAGCATGCAAATTCGGCTGATTTTTGCGGCTGAATTTGGTGGATTGCGTGTAAAGAGCCCGGAAATCCTCGCGAAAAGTTGACGCAGAGCGGGTAAATTGCTATTGTTAGAGGGTTCCGCAAGTATCCGGGCCACGTTGTGGGGAAGCTCATAGTGTGGAGGGCGGAGAAAAGCCCAGCGATTCATGAAGGTTCTGCGCAAGCAGAAAAAGCAGAATTGCGCTACACTGGATACAGAGAAAGATACCGCAGGGCTTCTGGAATTGGGGAAGCCGAAATCTGCGGCCCATCGAATGCGTGCCTGCGACACCCTCCACCTTGGATGGGCTATGCGGGCCGGGACAGCGAAACGGAGTCGGCTCTTCTGGAAAGATTGAGGACGCTCGGCCACCGTCGACTGTTTTCGTCTGGTTGTTCAGGTTCTACAGACGTGAAGCAGGGAAGATCTTCGCGTGAGACGCTTCAGCGTTCTCAATTATCTGCATGTTTGCGTGCAGGTACGAAGACACCAACCCTTCTGCGCGCCTGACAAAAGTTTAGGTTTGCAATACCAAGGAGTTCGAGTGCCTACGTTCCATCAGCTCGTCAAGCAGGGCCGCACGCCCACACGTTATAAGACCGCCAGCCCCGCGCTCCAGGGTTCGCCCCAGCGCCGTGGCGTCTGCACCCGCGTATACACGCAGACCCCGAAGAAGCCGAACTCGGCTCTCCGTAAGGTTGCCCGTGTTCGCCTCACCAACGGGATTGAGGTTACGACCTACATTCCGGGTATCGGCCACAACCTGCAGGAGCACTCGATTGTGCTGATCCGTGGCGGCCGTGTGAAGGACCTGCCGGGTGTTCGTTACCACGTTGTGCGTGGAACGCTGGACTCGGTCGGTGTCGCCAATCGGAAGCAGAGCCGGTCGAAGTATGGAGCGAAGCGTCCGAAGGCTGCTGCCAAGTAAACGGCAGCGCAACAATGTTCCGCGGTTCGCATGGTGCGGGCTGCATAAATTTAGGTTCAGGGCTTGAGAGGTCGACGGTCCTGAAGGAAGACGAGAAGAGAAAGAATGCCCAGAAAAGGTTACATAGCGAAGCGTGAGGTTGCAGCCGATCCGGTCTACAACTCGACCCTGGTGACGAAGTTCGTCAACTCGATGATGTGGGGCGGGAAGAAGTCGACCGCGCAAGGCATCTTCTACACGGCGATGACGAACCTCGAGCAGAAGGGTGGCGATGAAGCCCTGAAGCTCTTCAAGAAGGCTGTTGAGAACTGCAAGCCTCTTCTCGAAGTGAAGAGCCGCCGCGTTGGTGGTGCGAACTATCAGGTGCCGATCGAGGTTAATCCTGAGCGTCGTACTTCGCTGGCGATTCGCTGGCTCGTAACCTACGGCCGCGCACGTGGCGAGAAGGGCATGGTCGAGAAGTTGACCGCTGAGTTGCTCGATGCTGCCAATGGCCGTGGCGCAGCGATGAAGAAGAAGGAAGACGTTCACCGTATGGCTGAGGCCAACAAGGCCTTCGCTCACTACCGCTGGTAGTTGGCGGTTGTTCGGGGAAGCGTTACTAGATTTTAGGTTCAACGTAGTTATTACCGCGAGCGGATGCTCGCAGATGAGAGATTGACCGTGGCACGCACTACACCTCTAAATCGTTGCCGAAATATCGGGATCATGGCGCACATTGACGCCGGCAAGACGACGACGACCGAGCGCATCCTCTTCTATACGGGCATCACGCACCGTATCGGCGAGGTGCACGAGGGCACTGCGACTATGGACTGGATGGAGCAGGAGCAGGAGCGCGGCATTACGATTACGTCGGCCGCTACGACCTGCACCTGGAAGAACATCCGGATCAACATCATCGACACGCCTGGCCACGTGGACTTCACGGCTGAGGTGGAGCGTTCGCTACGTGTACTTGACGGCGCAGTTGCCTGCTTTGACGCGGTTGCCGGTGTGCAGCCTCAGTCGGAGACGGTGTGGCGTCAGGCTGACAAGTACAAGGTCCCGCGGATTTGCTTCATCAATAAGATGGACAAGGCCGGTGCGGATGCTGTGTACGCGACCTCGACGATCGTCGATCGCCTGGGTGCGCGTGCTGTGCCGATCAATATACAGATTGGTGCTGAGTCGAAGTTTGCCGGTGTCGTTGATCTGGTCACGATGAAAGCGATCTATTGGCATGACGAGACGATGGGCGCGGAGTACTCGGTTGAAGAGATTCCTGCCGACCTGCTCGAGAAGGCCAAGGAAGCGCGTCATTTCCTGATCGAGGCTGTTGCCGACAGCGACGACGAGATCATGCATTTGTACCTCGAAGGTCAGGAGCCCACCGAAGCTCAGCTCAAAGCTGGCATCCGTAAAGCGACCATCGCGATGAACATCTTCCCGGTTCTGTGTGGGTCTTCGTTCAAGAACAAGGGTGTACAGACGCTGCTCGACGCTGTGGTGGATTATCTGCCCAGCCCGCTCGATATTCCTTCCGTGATCGGTTCCAATCCGGACAACATGGAAGAGAAGATTGTTCGCAAGGCAGATGACAGTGAGCCTTTTGCTGCGCTTGGATTCAAGATTATGACCGACCCGTTCGTCGGCCAGTTGATCTTCATCCGTGTTTACTCGGGTCAGTTGAAGACCGGCGACTCGGTTCTGAATCCGCGTACGGGCAAGACGGAGCGTATTGGGCGTCTGCTGAAGATGCATGCCAACAAGCGTGAAGAGATCACCGAGATTCTCGCGGGCGATATCTGCGCGGCTGTTGGTTTGAAGAATCTTGTGACCGGCGACACGATCTGCAGCGATAAGAACCCCGTTGTGCTTGAGTCGATCGACTTCCCGAAGACTGTTATCGAGGTCGCGGTTGAGCCGAAGACGAAGGCTGACCAGGAGAAGATGGGTATGGCGCTGGCTAAGCTGGCGCAGGAAGATCCGACGTTCAACGTTCACACGGACGCTGATTCGGGACAGACCATCATCGCTGGAATGGGCGAGCTGCACCTTGAGATCATCGTCGACCGCATGATGCGTGAGTACAAGGTCGAGGCCAACGTTGGTAAGCCGCAGGTTGCTTATCGCGAGACGATCCGCGCAAACGCCGAGGCTGAGGGTAAGTACATCCGTCAGACCGGTGGTTCGGGTAACTACGGCCATGCCAAGATTCGCATCAGCCCGAATGAACCGGGTGCGGGTTACGAGTTCACGAACGACACCAAGGGCGGCGCGATTCCCAAGGAGTACATCAAGCCGATCGATCAGGGAATTCAGGACGCGATGCAGCGTGGCGTTCTGGCTGGCTACGAGATGGTCGATATCAAGGTCTCGCTATACGACGGCAGCTATCATGACGTCGACTCGAACGAAATGGCGTTCAAGATCGCCGGTTCGATGGCTTTCAAGGAAGCTGCACGCAAGGCCAAGCCGGTTCTGCTCGAGCCTGTCATGGACGTTGAAGTTACGGTGCCGGATGAGTTCATGGGTACGATCATTGGCGATTTGAACAGCCGTCGCGGCCGTATCGAAGGCATGGAGATGGTTGGCGGAACGCAGGCCATCAAGGCTACGGTGCCGCTGAGCACGATGTTCGGGTATGCGACGCACATGCGTTCGTCGACGCAGGGTCGCGCGAATTACTCGATGCAGTTCAAGCAGTATGAAGAGGCGCCGCGGTCGGTCTCGGAAGAGATCATTGCCAAGGTGCAGGGCAAAGACGCTAAGTAGGCCGTGCCGCAAGGCGCACAAATTTAGAAGCAGCACTTTAGAAGTAGCGAAATACGGAGAGAGTCATGGGCAAGGAAAAGTTTGACCGGTCAAAGCCGCACGTAAACGTAGGGACGATCGGGCACATCGATCATGGCAAGACGACATTGACGGCGGCGATCACGAAGGTGCTGTCGAAGCA
>Ga0070734_10000830_pt1 | contig 53980 bp, 49 predicted proteins | sample Coa_R1_8_FD_66444 | JGI IMG/M metagenome (GOLD analysis project Ga0070734, IMG submission 66444) | Surface soil microbial communities from Centralia Pennsylvania, which are recovering from an underground coalmine fire - Coalmine... | ecosystem: Environmental > Terrestrial > Soil > Unclassified ...
GGCCCGATCTTGAACGTGATCGAAGAGGTTTATGGCAGCCCACGGGCACGGGTTCTCCACTGCGCCGCCGATCTTTCTGCATCCGTCGCGCCGAATTGCTGCCATCGGTGGGCTCTCGGTTATCTCGGCACCTATGCGCCGGATCGTCAGCCGGCGCTGGATGCACTGCTGGTGGAGACCTCTCGCCACCTGCCGCGCGAGCGTTTCGTCGTCGCGGGACCCAAATATCCGGACGATATTCAGTGGCCCGCAAACGTTCAGCGCATCGAGCACCTGCCTCCGGCCCGACACCGGGAGTTCTACGCGAGCCAGCGGTTCACCTTGAATATCACGCGCCGCAATATGCTCGTGGCCGGATTTTCGCCGAGTGTGCGCCTATTTGAGGCTGCGGCATGCGGTGTTCCCATCATGACCGACAGGTGGCCCGGCCTGGAGACTTTCTTTGTGCCGGGGCGCGAAATCGTAGTTGTCGAAGGCGCGCGCGAGGTCATTGAGGTGCTCAACGATCTGCCGGAAGAGCGCCGGCGCGAGATCGCGGCGGCAGCTCGGCGCCGTCTTCTGCGCAGCCACACACCGCAACATCGAGCCCGGCAGATCGAAGGCTATTACCAGGAAGCTATGGTGGGGCGACGTGCAGGCAGGCGGTTGGAGGTTGTCGCGTGAGGTACCGGTTTTGTTCCTGTGCAAAACGCCGCGAATGAGGGGCGGGCGCGTTTGCGGTGTGCTAACTTGGCCTATCACCTAGAGAATCCGAGATGAGAGTCGATGTTCGGACATGTTCCGGTCGGTCCGGAACCAAACCTCTGATGTTGGAGGAATTGTTGTGAACTCGCCGAACTGTCAGGTGGGGGTTTTTGAGGAAACGAGCATTCCTGACGAATCGTTTTCGCGCCTGAAAATTCTTGTTGTTGAAGATGAGGGGCTTATCGCGCTCAATCTCGAATTGATCCTTCATCATTTCGGATGCGAGGTTGTCGGCCCTATTTCGGAAGTTGGCGACATTCTGGGCGCTGTCAAAGAGCATCATCCCGACGGTATTCTTCTCGATGTCAACCTGCGCGGTCGCAAGGTCTTCGAAGTGCTGCCCGAACTGATCAACTACGGCATTCCGTGCGTGCTGACCTCGGGTTACGATGATCCGGCGCTTTTTCCTGCCAAATTTCGCCATTTGCCGCGAATCGGCAAGCCGTTCGATGAGTCCGATCTTCGCCGCGTTTGCCTCGAATTCGGCTCGGCCCGCGCGGCCCAATAGGATCGCTTCCATAAAAAAGTAAGGCGCCATCTCTTTAGCCCGCCTCCCAACGTGGAAGGTGACAGGTTTCGTCATCTTCTAGTGAACCGGCAAAGGCCCATTGGCGGACAACAGCTGCGATGCATCCGCCCGGATATGGGGGACCGGGAAGGTCAACGTGCAGCGAAATCCCTCGCGACTGAAGTCGAGAGCCGCGGTGCCGATGAGGTCGTAAGACACGACGCGCGAGATCAGCCTGCTGCCGAAGCCCGCACTGACTTTTCTTTCGATCGGCGGTCCGTTCGTTTCGATCCAGGTAAACCGAACCTTGGCGTCAGCGATCCGCCAAGCGATCTCGACTCGGCCGTTTTCCACTGAAAACGCACCGTACTTCGCCGCATTCGTTGACAGCTCGTGCAGTACCATACTGAGCGGAACGACCGTGTTGGGGGGAAGCGCTAGCGGCGCGCCGGACCATTCCGCCCGCGCCCCGCGATCCCCTCCGCGGTATGGCGCGAGGCTCCGTTCCACCAAATGCTCGAAATCGACATAACCCCGGCGACCTTGAGTCAAGATGTCGTGCGCGAGCGACACCGCGCGCAACCGCCCGTCGAACGCGCGTTTGAATTCCGAGGGCGTCGGGTTGGCGGCAAGTGTCTGCCAAGCGACCGATTGAACGATCGCCAGAATGTTCTTTACCCGATGGTTCAACTCCGCCACCAGCATCATCTGCTGTGTCTCGGCTCGCTTGCGATCGGTGATCTCGGTCAGCGTTAATATGCAGCCGATGCAGCCATCGAGCTCATCGCCAAACGGGCCTGCACTGAGCAGGAAATGCCTGTCATGGAGCGACGGCAGGCGAATTTCCGCTTCCGCGCCATGGAGAGAATTGCGTCGGAGCGCGATATCCAAAATCTGGCCTGACGATATGGCGCCACCCGAAAGGTGCACGTCCGCGGGCGGCATCACTTCCATCGGGATGGCATCCGCCAGTTGTTTTCCTACCAGGGAGTTATCCAACAAGCGCTCGGCCGCGCGGCTCGCCTTGCTGATACGACCATCCGCATCGCATACGACGATCGCATCGGTCGCCTGCTCGAGAATGGAGCGCGCGAACTTTTCCGCCGCGGTGATTTCCTGGGAATGTTTTTGGGCCGTGAGATCGGTTACCTTTGAAAGAGCCTCCAGCGCCTGCTCGGCTTCGGCAAGTCGCATGCGGAGCGTCTCGATTTCGAAAGCGTCGGCGTTTTTGGCGATGTTTATCACGTTCACTCCCTGCAAGTTTAAGCCGACTCGACGCGCGTGCGCCGTTGGCAAGGCCGCCGGCGATGTACGCGGTCGATAGTATATGCATCTGGCGGATAAGCGTCGGCATGGCAATGAGCTGGCCGAGCAACGCGCCCAAGCCGACAGTAGTGGCGCCGCAACGAAAGGTGCGCGCGATTCTCATCGACCTGCAGTCCATGGCGCAAACAATGAACAGCGTGCCGGCTGACAAACCTACCGCCAGTCATCTCGTCACGGCTCACAATTGCGGCTGGCGCCTCGGCAATTCCGCGCAGCGCTTCAACGATTTTATCGCGAGCGGTTCCGTGCACGTTGCACCCCCGGCACGCCCTTCTTTAGCACCGCAAAAAAGTATTTCAAAGCGTTTGTTATTTGCTGCGGATTTCCGTTCAGAAAAAAACCGGCGAGCTTTGTCCGCTCGCCGACATAATGATTACGCTTGCTGTTGCCGGCGTCTGCTGTGGCGCAGTTGAATGACCCACAGTCCATTTTCTTTCGATGAAAGGTGGATTATGGGTCAAACCCTGCATCGTGTCCGCGACAAACCATCACGTTGGATAAATTGTCGGCGAGATGCGCCTTGATTATAGAGCTGATAGCAAGCGCGGAAGCTTCGCTACGCAACATTGCGCTCTGCCACGTGAAGTCGCGGCTTCGAGCGAAAATGATGCCCGAGGTTTTCCGCCCGTCGGTGTTGCTCCGGCGCTCGACCTTCGCCTGCGGTATGCCATTTGGCATTCCGATGAGTGCGATCTGCATAGAACGTGGTGCGGTGAACGATGGGTGGCTTGGCATGAGAGAGGGCGTGCGCCAGAAGTCCGATCGGCCTATTTGCGGCTTCCAACGGGTGCGGGCGCACGCACATAAACTGTGCCTGGGAAACACCCGAGCTGGACGCGAACTCAGGAGTGGTCAGGTCATCAAAATCGTCGGCGGTCGCATCTGAGGATGTGGCGCGGCTGTTCTCAATCCTTTCTTTTCGGAATGCCGCTGCGACTTCGTGCCATCGCCCAAAGGGCTGCACATGCGCGGGGTCGATCTGAGGCATTGGACGATGCACCGCAAACTGCTCACCATGTTGGTCCAGCCACTGCCAGACGACGGGGCCGGAAGAGGCCCCATCGGCGCTCGCGATATCGACAGCACAGCCGTGGCCGTATCCGCCCGTCGCCGCGCTTCCTCCATGAAATGAGTTATCATCATGGGCCTTGTAACCTACAGCAATACTCTGTCGATAGTCGTCGCGAAACCCGCTCAGAATGGTCCAATCGATGCCAGCCGCATCCAACGCGTGCCCGAGATGGAAGAGAAGTTCTCGAAAATCCCGGTCCATGCCGCCGATGACATATTTTTCAAGATTGAAACCCGAACGTGCGGCAGCGGCAGCGTCCTTCCATGTAAAATCGCCGCTACCATCCACCTTCGTGCGGGATCGCTCATAAACACTCCAGAGGTATTGGTCGACCTCATTAAGAACGCGGCCTTGAGGGGCAGCGGGCGGAGTGGGGATCTCGGGCGGTGTGGATTTCGGGCCCGGGTCCGCCGGTAATACAACTTGCGTCTCCGGTTCGGGACCACTGGTGAGATCGCTCGCAGTCTCCTCTGCGTGATTGGTTGGAACATCCTCGGGAGAAGATCTGGCGATCTCCGGTGCTGCAGGGATCTGAGCAACGTGCTGTGCATGCAGTTGCTCGTGGTCTACCGAAGGAGCGTTTGAAAGCATAAAGGCGGCTGTGGAGAGGATGACAGCGGTTACGTGAAAACCAGACGGGTACATGAGAGCAGACGTTCTTTCTTGCGGTTATGGGTCCCTGACCGAGGATATCGGGCGGAAGGGCCAGATGTTGGAACTGCAAAAGAGGCGGAGGAAACACCGGCGGGCCCGTTGAGGGTTGCGCCGAACTCTCGCGAGCCCCGCGTGAGACGATGTGCGGTTCCCCGGCGCCACCGCGGGAGGCCTCTGATTTGTGAGAAATCATCGGAGAATTCGGGTCCGCCCGTGTTCCGGCGGGACGATCGTCCGTCGCGCGGTTCCCATCATGGAACATGAAATGCGCACATCGCGCGCCGCCTCCTGCGACTTCGCTTTGACCCCGCTGACTGTGAGATCGAGCGGCGTGTATCGATCTCAAATCGCCCGGAAAGCTGAAAGATTTCAGCTGAGTTCCTGTCGGAGTGGCCGCGATTTGAATTGGGGGACCGCAGTCCCGTTCCCGCGCCAGATTTGTTTTCCCGTCGCGCCGAGCTACTAAAATTTAGTCGTTTATACCTTTCAAGTCGTTTCTGCTGAGTTTCGGCGAATATGTCGCATCGCGCGGCGCATCGACGCATCAGCAATCCACGACACTTAACGTCGTAAGTTCGTAGATGTTGCACGCAGGCGTGTCGGCACGGGGAATATGAACGTCCAGTCAGCGACGGACGCAGCGGTGAGGATCTATTTCGGATTGGTGGTCGGAGCGCCGAGATTTGAACTCGGGACCCCCAGTCCCCCAGACTGGTGCGCTAACCGGGCTGCGCTACGCTCCGAACGCCGGGAACTATAATGATTGGTCGGCTGTGGTGCAACCGATTGCAGGACATCGATTTGCCGGGTGACCTGTGCGGTGCATCGCGCGAGTAGCGGACGCTGGGAGGCGATCCTCTCCGTCGGGCCGACGCACGAGTGGTCCAACGCAGTGGAACTTCGCCAACAGGCAAGAGAATCCATCACCCGGCACGGGCAAGCGCGGACTCTATCTGCCGAACAGGTGTCGAAGGGATTTCATCACGGTCTACATCTCTCTATATGTTCCCCTCGCATCGCGGCGCGCCATCTTGATGGACCAGGGGAGAATGAGCGGTTCCATGACCCTCCAATCGCAGGCCCTTGCTCATGAGTCGCTGTCCGGAACCGGAGCCGGAACACGCAGGCCGGCGGCCGCGTCCCGCGCGGTCGCGATATGGCTGTGGTGCGTGGCGGGGCTGGTGTTCGCGATGGTGTTGGTGGGCGGGGCGACGCGCCTCACCCAGTCCGGGCTTTCGATCGTCGAATGGAAGCCGGTTATGGGGGTCATTCCGCCGCTCGGAGAGGCCGATTGGCAGGCCGAATTCGCCAAATACAAGACCATCCCGCAATACGAGCAACTCAACCGTGGCATGAGTCTCGACGAATTCAAGACCATCTACTGGTGGGAGTGGAGTCACCGGCTGCTCGGGCGCCTGATCGGCGTGGCATTCCTGGTGCCGTTCTTATGGTTCCTGTGGCGGCGGTCGCTCGACCGGATCGGGCTTGCTCTCGCCGGCATCTTTGCGCTCGGCGCCGTGCAGGGCGGTGTCGGCTGGTGGATGGTGGCCTCCGGGCTCAGCGAGCGGGTCAGCGTGTCGCAATATCGCCTCGCATTCCACCTGACGTTGGCCTGTATGATCTACGTCGCGCTCGTCCGTGCCGCCGATCGCGCATGGTTTGCGAGCAACGCGCCATCGCCATACTGCATGGTGCCGCGGCGTCTGCGTTGGAGTGCCGGCGCGCTGCTGGCGCTCGTGATCGTGCAAATTTATCTGGGTGCCCTGGTGGCCGGATTGCATGCCGGATTGATCTACAATACCTGGCCGTTGATCGACGGCAGCCTCATTCCATCAGCCGCAAATCTCTTTTTCGACTACCCGCTGTGGCGGAATTTCTTCGAGAACGCACTGACGGTGCAGTTCGATCATCGCATGGTGGCGTATGGATTGTGCGCATTCGCGCTCGTTCATGCGGCCGACGCCTATTGCCTGGCACCTGGCAAACCACTGGCGAAAAGCGCGGGCTTCGTTGCCGCCGCTGTCCTTGCGCAAGCGGCGATCGGGATCACGACGCTCCTCGCGGGAGCGCCGATAGCACTCGCGCTGCTGCATCAGGCGGTGGCGCTCGTCGTGCTGACGGGCGCAGCGCTCCACGCCAGCCGCACATCATCGATGCCGCCATCAAGGATTTCCGCCAGGGCGCCTTTGGGCAGCGACATTCCGCGGTAGGGGCGACCCTTGTGGTCGCCCGGCGGGTGGGCCGCGAGGCTGATTGCGCTCGTCCGCCCCATGCAAGGCAGTCCCTGAGAAATGATCTGCTGGACCCCGAACGCGGCATCTGACAACGATACGCTGCGTTAATAAGCCCGGGTGTTGGTCGCGCAAACACCAATCGTTCGCGGAGGCGGTCGTGAGTGACATTTTCGGCAGTATTTTGGGAAGCGCCTTGAGGGGGCTGGCCGGGGAGGGCGGTACCGGGGCGCTGGGGTCTATCCTGTCGCAAGTGCTCGGCAGGACCGATCTCGGCAGCATCGGCGGGCTCCTCCAGCAGTTGCAGCAATCGGGGCTCGGCCCGCAGGTTGCCTCATGGCTCGGCAACGGCCGGAACCTGCCGATCTCAGTCGACCAACTCAAGAATGCGCTGGGCGATGAACGTGTGCGGCAGTTGGCAACGCAGCTCGGCCTGCCGGTCGACCGGCTGCTCGGCGAACTATCGCAGCATCTGCCGGATGCCGTCGACCACATGAGCCCCAACGGCACGCTGGAAGAGCAGCTTGGGCCGAGGTGAAGCCGTTGCCATCTTCGAGGCGGCCGCCCAAGGCGGCTCCCTGAGGGGGCCGCGCCGGGATCGCCGGCACGCCTCTACGCCGCCGCCGCGAGGGCCTGCTCCAGGTCCGCGATAATGTCCTGCGGGTCCTCGATGCCGACCGAAAGCCGCACCACGTCGGGACCCGCGCCGGCCTGCACCTTCTGAGCGTCGGACAATTGTCGATGAGTCGTCGAGGCGGGGTGGATGATGAGTGAGCGGGTATCGCCGATATTGGCCAGATGCGAAAACAGCATCACGTTCGACACCAGCTTGATACCCGCATCGTAGCCGCCCTTGAGCCCGAAGGTGAGCACCGCCCCGGCGCCTCTGGGCACGTACTTTTTCGCGAGGGCGTGATAGCGGTCGCCCGCGAGGCCGGGATAACTGACCCAGGCCACCTTGTGATGACTTGCGAGCCAAGTGGCAACGGCGGCGGCGTTGTCGCTGTGGCGCTGCATCCGCAATGGCAGCGTCTCGATTCCGGTCAGGATCAGGAACGCATTGAACGGCGACAGGGCAGGGCCGAGATCGCGCAGGCCCAGCACCCGGCAGGCGATCGCGAAGGCAAAATTGCCGAAGGTCTCATGCAGGACGATGCCCTGATATTCCGGGCGCGGCTTGGACAGCATCGGATAGCGGTCGTCGCGCGACCAGTCGAATGTGCCTGCATCGACGATCATGCCGCCGATCGAATTGCCGTGGCCGCCGAGAAACTTGGTGAGCGAATGCACCACGATATCGGCACCGTGCTCGATCGGCCGGCACAGATAGGGCGTTGCCAAGGTATTGTCCACGACGAGTGGCACGCTTGCGCGGCGCGCCACTTTGGCGACAGCCTCGATATCGGTGATGATCCCGCCAGGATTTGCAATCGATTCGATGAAGATCGCCTTGGTCTTCGGTGAAATCGCGCGCTCGAAGCTGTCGAGGTCGTCGGGGTCTGCCCACACCACGTTCCAGCCGAAATTCCGGAACGCGTGGTTGAACTGATTGATCGAGCCCCCGTAAAGCTTCTTCGATGCGACAAGCTCGTCGCCCGGGGCCATCAACGCGTGCATCACCAGCACCTGTGCGGCATGGCCCGACGCGACCGCGAGGCCGGCGGTGCCGCCTTCGAGCGCCGCAACGCGCTCTTCCAGCACTGCGTTGGTGGGATTGCCTATGCGGGAATAGATGTTCCCGAATGTCTGCAGACCGAACAGCGAGGCCGCGTGATCGACGTCGTCGAACACGAATGATGTGGTCTGGTAGATCGGGGTCGCCCGCGCCCCCGTGGTCGGATCAGGCTGGCTGCCCGCATGGATCGCAAGTGTCGCGAAGCCGGGCGTGCGTTCGGTCATGGTGGGTCCTTGGGTTCAAACTCGGCGCTGAGCCGATTGTGGTGATGTTAAAGCACATTTGCATTCGTTGTGGCCGGTTTGTGCCGACCACCCCGGTTGTCCTTCCACTGCGCCTTGAGGCTCGGGGCGCCGGGACAAGTCCGGCGACGACGCGAGTATTTAAATCAAATGATCAAAAATCCACCTCAAGTTAAACCTCCTCCGCGCCGAGCGGCACGGTCCGCGGCGTCGGCGGTGCCGCCGGCCGTGGTGACCCGGTCAAGCGACATGCGTTGCACACCGCGAACGGGTGGTTTGGCGCGCTTTGCGCTCAGCGTGCGCGAGTTCACGCCCATCCAGGAAATCTCCGAGGAAAGCCTGCCGTACTCGATCTTTGGGCAGCGGTTCATCACGACCTGAAGGCCGTTCGCCTCGGCGAGTTCCGCCGCCTCGTCATTGCGCACGCCGAGCTGCATCCAAATGACGCGCGGCCGCGGCTGCATCTGCAGCGCCGCAGCGACAACCGCCGGCACATGCTGGGAGGCGCGAAACACGTCGACCATGTCGACGGGCTCTGGAATGTCGGTGAGGGCGGCATAAGCCAGGCGGCCAAGCAGGGATTGGCCGGCCAGCGCGGGATTGACGGGAATTACGCGGTAGCCGCGTTCCAGGAGATATTTGAACACGAAATAGCTGGGGCGGCTGGTGTTGGCCGACACCCCGACCATCGCGATCGTCTTCACGCTGTTGAGAATGCCGCGAATATACGCGTCGTCATAGCGGTCGTGGTTCATCGGCCAATACTACGAGAGCCCGTAGCCCGGGTTGAGCGCTAGCGAAACCCGGGTTGCCGCTCCCAGTCAACTGGCAGGTCCCGGATTTCGCGGAGTCTATCATCGGGCCGGCCGAAGGCCGGACCCGTTGGCTCAATCCGGGCTAACATTGCCGCCAGTCACCGTCACTTCTTTGGCTTTGCTGGGGTAATCGAGCCGCTGATGATCTTCTTGCAAGCCGGGCTCAGCTGATTCACCTTGCGAACAAGGCAGCCGTAGACGCGCTCGCGATCCGGAATTTCGTCGGCACACAGGTTCTGGGCGTCCGGAGTGCAGGCTTGCCGCTCCTCCGCCGTCTCGGCGGACGCGCGCAACGTGGTGGCCGATGCCAGAATGGCGAATGCGAGTACGACGCGATAGATCATGGGTCCTCCTCCTGGTGTCAGATTGGCGCTAGAACGGGATTCAGAGTCAATGAGAAAATTCACTCGCAACCACCGGCATGGCAGCCGCGAGATCTCGGTCGGGATTTGAACTGATTCGCAAGCCCCCGCCTTCATCCACCACCCCATTGCGGCGGTCGCTTGGCAAGGAAGGCCGCGATGCCTTCCTTAGCATCGGGATCGAACAGATTTTCCACCATTATGCGGGACGTGTGCGCATAGGCGTCCGCCAAGCTCATTCCGATCTGCTGATAAAACGACCGCTTGCCAAGGCGAATCGCGGCCGCGGACTTCGATGCGAGCCGCCGCGCCAGCCGCATCGACTCGGCCCGCTCCTCGCCGGTCGGCACCACGAGGTTGATAAGCCCGATGCGTTGCGCCTCGGCGGCCGTGACGGCCTCCCCGGTAAGCAGCATTTCCATCGCGTGCTTCGGTGCCACATTGCGCGACAGTGCCACACTTGGGGACGAGCAGAACAGGCCGATGTTCACGCCGGGGGTCGCGAAGGTCGCATTCGCCGCCGCAACCGCGAGATCGCAACTGGCGACGAGCTGGCAACCGGCGGCTGAAGCTGGGCCCTGCACGCAGGCGATGACCGGCTGTGGCAATTGCACAACCGACATCATCATGGTGCTGCAAAGTTCCCACAGCCGGTCGTAAAAGCCGCGGCCGCCATCCGGATCGGCCCGTCGCGCCGTCATTTCCCGCAGATCATGCCCGGAGCAGAATGCCGGGCCTTCGGCCGCGACGATGACGACGCGAACCGAGCTGTCGCGACCAAGCGAGGTCAATGCGTCGATCAACTCGGTGAGCAGTTCCGCCGATAAACTGTTGCGCGAGGCGGGCCGATTGAGGACAAGCAGCGCCACGCCGTTTTCTGTCTCGCGGCGGAGAACGGGCTCGTCCGGCATTGTCGTGGCAGCGGTGACGGTCAAATCTCGTCCTCGTTCATTTGAACGATTCACGTCTAGCCGTTGTGGTGCTTGTCGCGAGCATCCACGTCCTCGTTGCCCCGTTTGCGCAAATCGAGCCGTCGAGTGGTCTCCGGATGACATCCGAAGAGGACAAGCCCGACCTTAAGGTCGCAAAAGCGGCTCAACGTGACCGGAACATGCTCGAGCGAATGGCGCAGCCGCACGCGCATTTCTAGCGTCGATCTCGCCGAAACAGGTACCACGGGTCGGTTCGAAAATCCGCCGGTGAATTGACACCGGCTGTTGTAATCCATCCATCTGTGACTTTACTGACACAATCTCAAGAGCCGGAAACGGAACTCTGGTGAGGCGCGATGAACAGGCCCGAGAAACGCCGTGAGCCGGCGCTCACGCACGGCGAGCTGGAGAGTTTCCTGCGGGCGGAGTTTCCCCAGGTGTTTAACGCCGGAAGCGGATTCTCCATCGAGGAGATCTGGCACGGCGGTGCGCGCGTTCGTCAAGCCTATCGTGACGCTTTCATTCGCCCCGGCGGTACGCTATCCGGCCCCACCATGATGGCGCTTGCCGACTGCGCCATGTATATCGCGGTGCTGACCTCGATCGGCCCGGTACCGCTTGCGGTGACGACCAGTCTCACCATCAATTTCCTGCGCAAACCCGGCGCCGCCGACCTCCTGGGGGAGGCGAGATTGCTGAAGCTTGGCAAGCGTTTAGCTGTCGGCGAAATCGGGATCCGGTCAGTCGGCGGGGTGGAGCTGGTCGCTCATGCGACGGCCACATATTCTATTCCCACTCCGCATGATGGATAACGGTAATATAATACAATATCCCTATCGGAATGAATTTGTTGGAAGATTTTCGCTTCTCATGCGTTGACCTCTGTGCGCGGGTTCGCTACACAGACGCCTTCAAGCACCGACGGGAAAATCCTATGCGCACCTTTTCGGCCAAGCCTGCCGACGTCGCGAAGAAATGGGTCGTGATAGACGGCACCGGTCTGGTGGTGGGCCGTCTGGCTTCCATCGTCGCGATGCGGCTGCGGGGCAAGCACAAACCCACCTACACACCGCACGTGGACTGCGGCGACAACATCATCGTCATCAATGCCGAGAAGGTGGTCCTCACCGGCCGCAAGGTCGAGAAGAAGATTTACCGCCATCACACGGGCTTTACGGGCGGGATCAAGGAACGCTCTGCGAAGTTCATTCTCGAAGGGCGATTCCCGGAGCGAATCGTCGAGAAGGCGGTCGAGCGCATGCTGCCGCGCGGTCCGCTGGGCCGGCGGCAACTCGCCAATCTTCGTGTCTACAAAGGCGCCGAGCATCCCCATGCGGCGCAGACTCCTGAGCCTTTGGATATCGCAGCGATGAACCGTAAGAACGTAAGGAGCGCCTGACCATGGCCGAAACCATGCAATCGCTCGATCAGTTGTCGGCGCTCAAGCCGGCTGCTCCGGAAGCTCCCAAATACGTCCAGAAGCTCGACAATCTCGGCCGCGCCTATGCGACTGGCAAGCGCAAGAACGCCGTCGCCCGCGTCTGGATCAAGCGCGGCACCGGCACGATCACCGTCAACAACCGGGCAATCGAAGTGTTTTTCGCCCGACCGGTGTTGCGCATGATGATTTCGCAGCCGCTGGTGATTTCCAATCGGAACGGCCAATATGACGTTATCTGTCGCGTGTCCGGCGGCGGATTATCCGGCCAAGCCGGCGCAGTGCGCCACGGCCTCTCCAAGGCGCTCACGAATTTCGAGCCCGAGTTGCGCGGCGTGCTCAAGCGCGGCGGGTTCCTGACGCGTGACAGCCGCGTGGTCGAGCGTAAGAAATACGGCAAGGCCAAGGCGCGGCGGTCGTTCCAGTTCTCGAAGCGCTGATCTGAGCCTCTCGGGCGGGCGAGGACCGACTGAAGTCGGTTGAGCGTCAGGGAAATCCGGGACCGGTCCTAGGCCGCCGCCGTCTCCGGATTTAGCTACGCTCAATCAGGCTGCCACTGTTGGTTGGCGGACTAAAGTGAAACCGCCTGCGCTCTCGGCTTTTGAATTGATCGACAGTTGTGTATGTCAGTCCTCCGAGGGTTGCCTTCTCACCGCATCCTACCCAATTTCGGCCTCTGTGAGCGCTCATGTCGGGGAAGACCATGTCCGACCCGTATTCTGCTGTCGCCGAATCGATCCGCCCAGCCGTGCGGCCGCCTGTGGAGAATCTCGGCGGCAGCGCACGGCGTATTCTTTGCGTGTTTCCCCGTTACGAACCGTCTCTAGGTTCGTTCGAATATGCCTATGACATCACCGGAAATTTGCGCGCATTCATGCCGCCACAGGGATTGTTGGTGGTCGCGGCATCGGTGCCGGCCGGCTGGCAGGTGAGGTTCATCGACGAAAACGTAGATCCGGCGGAACCTGCAGACTTTGCCTGGGCCGATGCGGTGTTCGTCAGCGGCATGCATGTCCAGCGCCATCGTATCGTCGACATCTGTCGCCGCGCCCACGTGGCCGGAAAGCCAGCTGTGCTGGGCGGTCCCTCAGTATCGGCGAGCCCGGAACTCTACCCGGAATTTGACTACATCCACCTCGGCGAGATCGGAGATGCTACCAGCGAGCTGTTCGGCATGCTGGCTCGCGATTGTGCCCGCCCGAGTAGTCAGATCAGGTTGGAAACGCGCGAACGCCTGCCGCTCGACCGCTTTCCGCTCCCAGCTTATGAGTTGGTGAGCTTCGAGTATTACTTCATCGGCTCGATACAGTTTTCGTCGGGCTGTCCCTTCACTTGCGAATTCTGCGACATTCCGAACCTTTACGGCCGGGTTCCGCGGATGAAACGGCCGGAGCAGATCATCGCGGAACTCGATAAGCTGCGCGCCTGCGGGCTTTCGACCTCAGTCTATTTCGTCGACGACAATTTCATCGCCAACCGCCGCGCGGTGCGCGAACTGATCCCCCATCTCATCGCCTGGCAGGAGCGCCATTCATTTCCGTTCTCGTTTGCGTTCGAGGCGACGCTCAATATTGCCAAATACCACGACCTTCTCGCCGATCTGCGCGATGCGTATTTCACCGGCATCTTTTGCGGCATTGAGACGCCCGAGCTTGAAGCGTTGCGTCAGATGTCGAAGAAACAGAACATGACGATGCCGATCCTCGAAGCGGTCGACCGGCTTAACGCGTACGGCATGGAAGTCGTCGCCGGCATGATCGTCGGCCTCGATACGGACAATCCTGACACGGAGACCCGAATAACGACCTTTATCGAGCAGTCCAACATCCCGATGCTGACCGTGAATTTGCTGCAGGCGTTGCCACGCACGCCGCTATGGGACCGCCTCGAACAGGAAAACCGGCTCAACCATGACCCCGATCGTGAGTCGAACGTCGTCTTCAAGATGCCCTACGACCAGACCGTCGCGACTTGGCGCGCGTGCCTGGAATATGCCTATGATCCAGCCCGGCTGTTTGGCCGCTACGAGTATCAGATCCGCCGCACCTACCCGCATCGCCGCAAGCGCCCCCCACGGCCCGGCCAGCTCACTTTCAAGAATCTGAAACGCGGCGCCTCCATGCTGTTCAAGGTGTGCTGGAAACTCGGCGTGCTGGCTGACTATCGCCGCGCCTTCTGGGGTTATGCCTGGCCGCGGCTGAAGGAAGGCCGGATCGAGGAAATCATAGCGACCGGGATTATCGCCAAGCACCTGATCACGTTCTCCCGCAAGGCCTGCGCCGGCGAGCTCAATGCCTCCCATTACTCGAGCAAAGTGCGGTAGACGTTTTCCGCCTACGCAGACACCGCTGCTCGAGCGATGAGAGTGGCGCCATGTGCCACGCCCAATTCAATCAGGCCCACTTCAATATGATCACTTCGGGCTTTTGCGCCTGCCCGGTCGCGAGTTGAGCGACACGTTCAGTGTCAGGGCCTTTTGGCGAGTTGCGCCTTCGGTTCGCTTGAGCTTGCGGGCGATCTTGGCGGCCGGCGTCTTTTGCCGCGCGAGCGATTTGAGTTCGCGGACCTCTTGGGCGGTCCACGCCCGCCTCTTCATTTTCTTGACCACCATGACCTCCGGGGTTTGCTTTGTACGGCAGATGCCGGCTCTGCAAACAGCAACCGGCACCTGCCGCCGGAGTCAAGCGGCTTTTGCTGTTGGTCTCGTTCCTTTGATCGCCTGCAAATAGACATCGAGAAGCGTTTCGTGCTCCTCGCGCTCCTTTTGATCCTGTTTGCGCACCCGGATGACTTCTCGAAGGACTTTAACATCGAAGCCATTGCCCTTGGCTTCGAGGTAGATTTCCTTCCTGGCCTCAGTGAGTTCCTTGATTTCCTCCTCGACTTGTTCAATGCGCTCCACGATGGTCCGCAATTGATCCCCTGCAATCTCACCCGGTCCGTTCATGGTTTACTCCTGGTCAATTTGAAGCGGCAAAACTCGTCGATTTGCCCACCCGCATCAATGCAAGGCGCTGAATGTGGTAAGTGAGGAGTTAACAGGTGTCTTTCACCGTAGCGGTGTGCTGCAAATTGGCCACGATGGAGCGATGTTTCGAACTATCTCCAGAAAACCACTTTCTAGCCATTTTGAGGTCTATTTGGGAACAGAGTATCCCGGCCGCGGCGGGGGGCTTGGCGTCTGTCCGGCAATGTTCCGGGGGGAAGTTCGGCGTACCGGGGTGGAGACATTGGCGGACGTGTCGTCAGCTCCCGTCGCGAAATAGAAGCGCAAGGCGGCGGGTTTCAACGCGGACCAGGTAAACATCAAGCTCGCAGCGCCGGGAGGCTGTGCCGCCGCCCAGCGCCATGCGAACATTCGGTCACTGCAGGCTAGCCATCGACGGGCTTGAGACTCGAATGCGTGGCCAGCGCGCCGACGTTTCGCAGACCATATCGGCGCGCTTCATTCAGCTTGGAATCACCCTGGCTTAAAAATGGCGGCATCTCGCCGGCCGAGCGCTCATCAAGCGTTCGCGACGACCCGTGGATGGCCGATTCAAAATCCCCCGAAGGCGTTGTAGGCTGATCCTCGCGAAACACGCCACGCGGCCTGCCAGGCCGCCGGCTGACGAGGAGACTCCACATGTTTCACCAAACCTGGCGGGGCGCGGCCGCTCTTGCGGCGACGCTATGCCTGTCTATTGCCGGAGCCAAGGCGGAAGAGACCAAGTATCCAAATTGGGAGGGGCTGTGGAAGCGCGGCAGCCCTGTAAACGTGTGGGATCCGACCAAGCCGCCCGGACTCGGCCAGCAGCCGCCACTGACGCCCGAATACCAGAAGGTGTTCGAGTCGAACCTCCAAAAGGGCAAGGCCGGCATCTTTTTCGACATCAAGGGCACCTGCGGGCCAGTCGGCATGCCGCGGGTGATGATCCTCTATGAGCCGATGGAAATCGTGATCCGGCCCAAGACCACATACATGCTCCTGGAGTCGATGAGTCCGATCCGGCGCATCTACACGGATGGGCGGGACTGGCCCAAGGACGAGCCCGACGCGCCACAATTCACCGGATATTCGATCGGCAAGTGGTTCGACACCGACAGCGACGGCACCTACGACACCCTTGAGGTTGAGACCCGCTACATGCGCGGCCCCCGCCTAATGGATTCCACCGGCATCCCGCTTCACGCCGACAACGAGACCGTGGTCAAGGAGAAGCTCTATCTCGACAAGAACGATCCCGACATCCTGCGTAACGAGATCACTACCTACGACCATGCCTTTACGCGCCCCTGGACGGTGTCGCGGTTCTATCGGCGCGAGCACAACCCGAATTACCAGGAATATCCTTGCACTGAGGACAATCGCTGGGTCACGATCGGTGGTGAGCTCTATCTCGCGGACGGGGAGGGCTATCTGATGCCGATCCAGAAGGGACAGAGCGCGCCCGACCCGAAATACCTGCAGAAATACTTTCAGCCGAAGAAGTGATTTTGTTGTCGCCCGCAATGCTGAGGGGGGCGACCTTGTGGTCGCCCCGTTTGCATGTCTGCCGCCCGCAGGCAAGAGGGCGACCACAAGGGACGCTCCACCACTCATCGGATGATGGGCTGTGATCGCCTCGCACGCTCTACACGCTTGGCCGGTATTGGACGGGGCGCGACTCGTCGCGTTGAAACCGGCCGTTTACCTTGGTGCCCTATGATGGCGGCATGGTGCAGCCTTGGTGTGTGTCGCGATTTTACGGTCAGCTCAGTATGATCGAGGCGAGCTTGGAGCGCGCCGGAGCCGGATTGTCCCGTGCTCGCGTGTCCACTGAAGCGGGGGAGGTCGGGTCGATCCGGATGCGGCACGAGGCGGTGCTCGATCCAGGTCACGTTTCGAGACTCCGCATCCTCTTGCGCATGATCGCGCTGACGGGGCTCGCCGCATTGTGCCTCCTCCTGCTGTGAGGGACTGAGGACCCGTGTTTTGCGTGGGCTTCGCGAGGGGCGCTGCGCTTTGTGCGCCATCCTTCGAGACGCGCCTTCGGGCGCTCCGCAACCGCCGAAATTACGACGTGATGCTGCCTCACATTGATTGCCAAAGCAGAAAGTCACTGCGGCCGTGTATCTGGGCGACGGGCGCGATGATTGGAGCGGATGAGGCATATGATGGAGCGCGCCGATAGGTCATCGCAGCACGCGCTCATGGAATTGATACGCGTCATTGCCCGTGGCGAAGTCGCAACTGCCCTCGGACTAGTCGACGCGCCGCTGGCAAGCGCGCGTGTTGAGAAGGGAGCGACCCGCGCCGCCGCGAAGGCTCATTACCTCGACGAAATTGAACACTACGTGTACGCGGGCGATTCTGCGTTGCACATCGCCGCCGCGGCCTACCAGCAAGAGATCGTGCGAAGACTGATAGCCGAGGGTGCCGACGTTCGCGCGAGAAATCGCCGCGGCGCGGAGCCGCTCCACTATGCCGCTGACGGCGCGCCGGGCTCGCCCCGATGGAACCCGCATGCGCAGGCCGCGACCATTGTCTGCCTCATCACGGCAGGCGCCGATCCAAATGCCACCGATAACAGCGGGGTCGCGCCTTTGCATCGCGCTGTACGCACGCGTTGCGCCGCGGCCGTGAAAGCGCTCCTCGACGGTGGCGCCGATGCACTGCGGAAGAATAAGAGCGGGTCGACGCCGATGTTTCTCGCAAGCCACAATACGGGCCGGGGCGGCAGCGGATCGCCGGAGGCGAAAGCCCAGCAAGAAGAGATCGTGCGCCTCCTTAAGAGCGCGGTTCGCTTGAAGGATAATTAGGCTTCATGAACGCGTTTCGACCTTCGACTGAAAATTGAAAGTAAGTCAGCCGAACCCGAAGTCTGAACACGAGCGCAAGCAGCTAAGGGGATTTCGTTGTAAAATTATGAATTCACCGAATTCCGTAGCCGGCGAATTCCTCGGCGATGTTCGCCCGAATTGATTTCGCTTCGGCGATGTCGAGATTGCCCCTTGGATCATTATTTTTGATTTTGGCTATGCCGCGTCCATAGAGCGAGGACGCCAGTTTCGGATTGATCCGCAGCGCCGCGTCGTAGTCGGCGATGGCTTTGACCAGTTGCCCGGATTTCAGGTTTATCATGCCGCGGCTATCGAATGCATCCGCATAGCGAGGGCTAAGCTGCAGCGCGGTGTTGCAGTCATTGAGCGCAGCCTGAAGATCGCCGATGACGGCGCGCGCCCAGCAGCGGTTGTTGAATGCCTCCGCGTCCTGCGATCGTAGCCGAATCACCTCGTCGAAATCCCTGATGGCAGAACCGTAATTGCCGCGGACCGCGAATATCTGGCCGCGCCTGGCAAGGGCGGCAACGTCATTGGGATTAGCGGCGATTGCCCGATTGAGCGCGGCGATGGCCGGATCAACCGGCGCTTCCGCAGGAGGAAGCTTCGCTTCGCCCGGTATCCCGACCGCTGCGGGGTTGCGTGCCGCGGGCGCGGGTTCAACTGATGGGACAGGCTTTGTGGCTACAGGCACGTCGGTAGCTGGGTTCGCGGGCATCGGCGGATTGACCGGAGCTTCGGGCTTTGCAGCGGCAACAGCACTGGCCGCAGGTTCGGGCTTTGGCGAATTGGGCGGGATGGCCGAGGCGTCGGGCTTTACCGCGTCCGGAGCCGGCAATGGCTTGGCGCCCTCAACTGAATTGGCTGGGCCTGATGGCGGCGAGGCTGTGGGCGGCATCTGCTGCGACTCAATCGGGCCCACGCCGGGCCGGGCCGAAAGTGCCGCGAGGCGCTTTGCGTTCTGCGCAATGGCGCGCGTCGAAAGCCAATCGGAAAATCCGGCAATATCGAGCGTACGTCGCGGCGCATCAATCGGCCCCTGAAGGCTGATCGCGATTTGCGGTCGTCCGACCTCCGCATCACCGGAGCCGCTGGGCCCAACCAGAGTAAGCCTCGCGTCGAGCGCTTCCGTCGCCACATCGTATCTCGCCGAAACGGCGAGATCGGCGCCCGCGGCCTGCAGCCTGGTGATGGTGAGGCTCGCCTTGCCGGCTGCGGTCGTAATCGCGCCGTCGCCCTGAACAGACAGTGCACCGCGGGCGAGCGCCGCCTCCACGCCTTCCCGGATCCGCGCCGCTTCAATTGGCAAGCCCTCATCGACGCTGCGGATCACCACGTTGAGCGCGGTGGGATCGAGTCGAGCAATTTTGCCGTCCGGAATGTCAAAAGAGGTCTTGCCCTGCAAGGAGCCGATGAGCCCCACGGGGCTTCGCCCGCGGCCCTCAATCTCCGCATCGAAATTCAGTCTGCCGGATATCGGCCCGCCATCGCCGGGCAGCAGCGCGGCCATGTCGGCGTTCGCCAGCCTGACACGACTCCTGACGCCGAGTTCATCGCCGTTACGTTCGAGCGCGAGGCGACCCGAAGCGCGGCCCCCAGCGATGTCGGCCTCGAAATCCTCCAACGCGACGTCCGATTGACCAAAAGTCAGCACGCCATGCAAATTCTCGGCGGCCAGTTTCGACGTCAATACTGTCCGCGCGGTCGCCAGAGCGATCCGTCCCCTGAACTGACCAAGAATGCCGCCCGCGAATGGATCGGCCGACCATGCCCTCGCGGTGCCGGCGCGCTTAGCGGGCGCGCCGAGCGCTGTTGCGATCACGGCCGGGAGATTCGTGGAGCCGAGTTTGATGTCGCCGTCGAGACTCGCTGGTTGCGACAGACCGACGGTGAGCCGGCCCGCGATGGCGCTTCCGGCGACGACGCCGGTCATCTGGTCGAGCGTGATGGCGCCGTCCTGATAATTCAAGCGCGCTTTCAACGTGGTAGGCAGTGTGCCGGTCTGCGGAACCCGCACATTCGCCTGCCCAACAGAAAGCGCGAGATTAGCGGTTGCGGCCTGGTTTTGGCCGCCCGCCTGCACCGTTCCATCGATCGAAAGGTCGAGGCCGCCCGCCGTCACCTGTGCGGTTGCTGCAATCGGACCGGCAAAGCGCCCCGACGCCTTGAAGTCGAGCCGACCGGCGCGGTCATCTACGCTTACCAGCCCATCGAGTCCGACCGCCTCCACCAGGGTGCGACCGTCGCGGGCATCGATGCGACCGGCGACAACGGCCTTTGCCGAGCCGAGTTGCGCAAAGGTCGCGGGCAGCGAACCGTCATTCGCCGTCTCGGCGACGCCGCGCAGGTCAAACGCGAACGCGCCGGCACTGCCGCTGATCTTGAAACCGGTACCGGCATCCATCCCGGCCTCACGCACCGCTTGGGCATCGCTGGCAAGCGAGGCTTGCAGCCTGGCGGGAAGCAGGCGGGAGGCATTGCCGCGCAGTGCGGCAGCGGCCGGGGCGCTGAACTTCTCCACCACGGCCGTCAAGCCGTCCGGTGCACGTATATCAAGATCGAGCGCGATCGTGCCACGCGGCGCCAGCGTACGAATATCGATGCCACCTGTCGCCGCAACGCGCGTCCCGCCCAAATCATCGATGGCCAACCGTTCGACCGCCAGCGCCCGCTCGTCGAACCGTAAGCCAATGTCCATGCCCCTGGCTTCGATGCCGTCGATTGACGCGCGCAGAACATTGAGCGAGAGCGAACCTTCGCTGGGCCGCGCCAAGCCAGTGTCGTCCATAACCCGCTGCACAAACGCATAGGCGCGGGGGAGATCGATGTGCGACGCGCTGAGCGCGGCCGATATCCGCCCGGGACGATCGGTGCTCGGCCCGAAATAGGCAAAACTGCCTTCCAGGGAGTCGCGGTCGAACTCCGCCTTGAATCGATCGAATGCAATGCTTTCGGCGCCCAGACGGAGGTCGCCCTCGGCGCGGAACGGCCCTGCGAAGGCGTCCGCGCCGGTGCCGGCGGTAAGCCAGGAGACGAGCGCGCGCGAGTCCTTTGCGTCGATACGACCCTGACCTGCGAAGGCGGGAGCCCGCGTCGTGAGGTCCAAACGGCCGCGCAACTGCAGTTGCGTCCCGCCGGGCGCGAGCAATTCGAGCGAATCCAGTTCCCACGTGCCACCGTCGCCGCGCAGGCTGGCGCTCACGCGCTGTAGCTGCGCGTCCGCAAGCGCCACCACGTCGGCGCTGAGCCCCAGGTTCACGCGCATCGACGGCAGCGAAGCCAAGCCGAAATTGTCCGCAACAGCGCGCATGGCGACAACCGGCCGGCGCCGCACCGGGGCGGGCATGGCGAGCATGCGGTCGAGGTCAATGCGCGCAGCCGCAAGCGTCACGTCGAGTTGCGGCTGCGCCCTGAACGTCAGGTTCGCCTGACCACGAAGCTGGATGGCGCGGTCCTCTGGTCCGTATTGAAGGCTGATCCCCTCCAGCACCATCGCGGCCCAGTTGCCGCGTAGTTTCGCGCTGACGCGCCATGGCTCCTTGAAACCCTGGGCTTGCGACCACTGCACGGTGCCGGCGACTTGCGGGATGCCGCGCTCGATCCAAATAGTGCTGTCCACATCGCCGATGCGGATGTGATCGACGGTATCGACGAGGAGCCGCACTTTGGCAGTGCCGCCCGCGGTCGCGCGGTCCGTCGCAATGCTGAAAAGATAGCTCTCGCCGTTGACTACGACGGAGCCGTCGCCCTTGGCGGGGCCGAGGAGAGAACGCACTTCGCCGGCGAATCCCAGCCTGTCGAGCGTGAGCGGGTGGTCCGATTGGCCGGCCACAGTGATGCGACCCTTCTCGATAGTAAGGTGGGCGATCGACACTGCGTCTGGATCGAAAGCGAAGGGGGAAGCCGCCCATTCGAGACGTTCGGCGCCGTCGAATCCGAGCGATATCTCGGGTGCTTCGAGCGCAACATCGGATGCCAGGAACTGGCCGCGCATGAGTGCGCCCAATGCGAGTTCGATTCGCAGCGCCTCGGCGCGGACGTTGAGCGGATCGCCGGGCCGCCCTACCGCGACCCGCTGCAGCTGCAGCGTCGGCGTCGGCAGGAGGCGCATATCGATCGGACCGTCGATTCGCACATCCAACCGTGTCAGGCGGGAAATCTCGGACTCAAAGGTCTTGCGATAGCGTCCCCAATCGACAAAGGGCGGGCCGACTAACGCCGTCACCAGCACCAGGATCAACGCAATCGCGGCACTCAGTAACGCCTTCTGCATCCAGATACCCCCGCATGACCTTAGTCACGGCGGACGTTCGAAAACTCGATGGCCTAATCAAGCACAAATTACGGAGTGTGTCTGCTGGAGTACGGTAAAATGATCCTCCTCGCCGGGCAGAAATTCGAGGAATTTCCTCTGCAGGCCAGCCCCGCGGTTGCACGCACACCGCATCGCGTCGTGGTAAGATTGCAGTTTAAGTTTAGAGCGCGTTCCAATGAGATCAAGCGGCTTTCCGGCGCCATGCTCGCGCATGTTGCATAGCCCGGACGCGACTCCCGAGAACATTCGCTCTAGGGTGGAAGGGGTCGAAATGATATGCCGCTTCGCGGGCACCATATTGAACTTGACCCCGCGCCCGAACGACCCAGGAAGGGTTTATTGACGGAGAGACGCATGACGCAAACGCGTGGAATTTGGAAAAGCCGCGCTGCTCGGGCGGCGGCGGTCTTGGCAATGATTTTGGCCGCGCAAGGGCTTGCGTCGGCCGCGGACCCGCTCACCGAAGAGCAAATCGTCAAGGCCTTGACCCCGATCACGACCCGGAGCCTCACGTTGACGGGTGCAGACGCGGGCAGCACGGCAGAGAAGCAGCTCCTCGATTCTGTAAGGAACCGGCCGGCCCATTCCCTTACGCCGAGCGAGCGCGAGCAGCTCGCGGCTGCGGCCGCGGCCAAGCCGAGCATCGATATCGAAATCAACTTCGATTACGGCTCCGCCAAGATCAGTCGGTCCGCTGTACCGGTTGTGAACACTCTCGGCAAGGCGCTTTCAAGTCCTGATTTCAAGGGAGCGACCTTCATCCTCGCCGGGCATACCGACGGCAAGGGCAGCCCGCCCTACAATCAGGAGCTTTCTGAAAAACGCGTCGACACAGTCAAGCGCTACCTCGTCAGTCATTTCAAGCTGCCCCCGACGGGCCTCGTCGTCGTTGGTTATGGCAAGACCAAGCTCAAGAACGAAAACGATCCGTTCGGCCCGGAGAACCGCCGCGTTCAGGTCGTGAACATGCAGGATAACAATTGAGCCGAATCACGCATCGCTGTGTAGCTAACGCGATCGGCTCATGCATCCGCGTGGACGGACTCCTCGAGAGACCTGCTCGGGGGCCGGGAATTCCCCATCCGCAAAACATGCACTAAAGCGATGGAGGAGCCGAACGCCCACGCATGAAGCCGGCGACGGCCGCAATGACAAACAAGGCTATCGCCACAAAGAAGATAATTTTCGCGATTTCGACAGATACAATTGCCACTCCGCCAAATCCGAGCACGCCTGCGATAAGTGCGATTATAAGAAATGTCACAGCCCAAGCGATCATGAGCAGAAATCCTCTTCCTTCGATTCCCACCTAAGCCGCGTTCATCCCGGACCCAACATCGAAAACATCGCCCGGGAAAAAAGGTTCCAGTATGCGCCACGTCCGCGGCGGCCGAAGTCACCTACTCAGGGGATTTAGGAAAAGATGCCGCGCCCTGCTCAGCGCGAGGCCGTCGCCAGGCACAAAAGTTTGGTTCCAGCCTTGATAACCTGAATAGCCCAATCGCGAACGCGTTACTGCACGGCCGGGAACAACAGGTGGTGCGCGGACTTTCTACCATGGTTGTTTCCTGACTCAAGCATCTCGAAAAGCAGGGAGTGGCAACATGAAATCGAAGATCAGCCTAGCCGGTGCTGCGGCGATCGCTATCATCAGTACAGTCGTTGCCACGACAGCTGGACCAGCTTCAGCTCACGGCTGGCGTGGGAACCGTGTCAATGTTGTGCCTAGTGCGGCAGGTCTTGCCGCTGGCGTGGTTGGCGGCGCGGTCGCGGCGGCAACGGCGCCGTTCTGGGGAATCGGCTACTACGACTATTACGGCGGCTATTATCCGGGTTACGCTTATGCGCCCGGTTACGTTCTGCCGGGTTACAGTTACGTAGCTCCCTACGGCTATTACGGCGCCTACGACGGGGGCCCTTACTACGGCAGTTATGGCGGGCCCTGGAAGTACGAGGGAGGGCCGCACCCTCGCTAGCTTATTAGGCCACTATTGGATCATGGTGCGCCGCGCGCGGCGGCGCACCAGCGTGCATATGTAGCGTCCCGCCAAGACGGTGACGATTGAGGGCGTAGCAAACGGGCAAACAGTTCCGCAAGCGATCTCGAAGGGTGGCCTGAGACGGCGCGAGAGGGAATCGGCCCACGGTCAGCTAAGGTCGGTCGCCAACGCCGAACCATGCGTCGCCGTGGCCCGAGGGAACTCACAAGAGCCTGAAGGGTTCTTGCCCCGGAACATGCGATGGAACTCGAACGAAAGCTTAAGACCGCACTCAATGAGTCACGCTTGCTTATCTTGGGGGCGCAAGTACTGTTTGGTTTTCAATTTCACGGCGTTTTCCAGGACCTTTTTCAGGAGTTGCAGCCGGACGGCAAGCTCGCTCAGTGTATCGCTCTTTTATTGCTGCTCGTCGCAATCTGCTTCCTGATCGCGCCCTCGCTGGTGCATCAAATCACGTATCGCGGCGAAAGCCGGCAGGGTGCACTGGCGGCGGCGACCTGCTTTGCCGGCATTAGTCTGTTGCCGTTGACGCTCGGGCTTGGCGCTTCGATCTTTACAGTTCTCCAGCATCTGTTCGGTCGGACCACCGGCATCATTATTGGAGCCTCGTTCACGGCCGTCGCCTTGTTCCTGCTTTACGGCTTGGGACTTTTACTCAGAAGCGGAAGTGGACAGATGCCGGACGAAGAAGGCGCGACACCGCTGAGCGTGAAGGTCGAGCAATTGCTCACCGAGGCGCGGGTCATCATTCCCGGCGGCCAGGCGCTGCTTGGGTTTCAACTCATCGCCACCCTGACAAAGGCGTTTGCCGAGCTTCCCGACTCGGCCAAATACATCCATGCTGCCGCCCTCTGCGCGGTGGCACTCGCCGTCATGTTGCTGATGGCGCCGGCAGCTCTCCATCGCATCGCGTTTAATGGGGAGGACGACGAGGCATTCTTGCGCATCGGCTCGGGTCTGGTGATCGCCGCCACATTTGCGCTGGCGCTTGGCATAGCCGCGGACATCCATGTGGTGTTCTTCAAAGTGAGCGATGACGCGCGTATCGCCGGACTGACGGCTCTCGTTTCGCTATTGGTTTTGTTGGGCGTCTGGTTCGCATATCCGCTCTGGCGGCGTTCGGCACAGAAACCCCGACGACGCAGTAGCTTTGGGTGAAAGCCCGCGTTCATCGTTTACCAACTTTCGACAGAAAGCTTGCGATCCGCGCATAGCCCAGTATGCCTCGGAGATGATGCGGGTATCCAAGTAGTATGGAGATTGTGTCATGGCGAAGCGTGTTTCGCTTCTGGGACTACTCGCAGCGCTGACATTGACAAATGTATCGAGCTCGGTTGCGGCAGGTTGGGCTGGGCTTGCAGCCCTGATGATGACCGGGCACCTGTCTGGCCCCTTTGGCGCCGGGTCTTGGCGCGGTGGTGGCTTCTATCACGCGCCGTACTACCCGAGACATTACTTCGGCTCCTACCGCGCTCCCTATCAGGGCGGACATTATGGCGGGTACGGCGCCTACGCTGGTTACGGCGGCTATGGGGGATATTCGGGTTATGGCGGATACAGGACGTATGGCGGCGGTTACGGCGGCTACGGCTGCGACTATGACGACTACGGCTGGTGAGATGGCCGTGCTGGAGCCGCCCACCTAAAGTCGGCGGCTGCCCACAGCGAAGCGAGTCTTCGTAAGCATGGGGACTTTGAGGTATGCTGCCGCCTCATCACTGATGACGGGCGAAAAGCACGCCTTACATTCGGTCGTCGTGTGGGGCACGTCGGTGGCCCAAGTGCGCAGCCGTTAGAGCCTAGTTGTGGCCGTGGGGAGGGATAAATGAGGCATCTGATTTCCGTCATTGCGTTTGTCGCAATCACGGCGGGCGTCGGGAGCGCGGTTGCGCAGAACTATCCCTCCCGCCCGATCACCATGATCGTGCCGTTCGCAGCAGGTGGCGCAACCGACGTCACCGCCCGCATTGTAAGCGAGCACATGTCGCGCACGCTCGGCCAGCGGATCATTGTCGAGAATATCGTCGGAGCCGGTGGCACTGTGGGCTCGGCCCGAGCGATGCGCGCCAATCCGGACGGCTACACCATCGAAATGGGCCAGATGGGCACGCATGCCACCGCGGTTGCCCTCTATCCGAACCTCCCCTATCGGCCCGAGTTCGATTTCGAGCCGATCGGCATGGCACGGATGGATCCCATGCTGATTGTGGCAAGGAAGGACTTGCCGCCGAAGGACCTCAAGGAATTCGTCGCCTATGTGAAGGCGAACGGCAGCAGGCTCAACGTCTCGCACGCTGGCGTCGGCTCGATATTTTTCGCAACATGTTTGCTGCTCAATTCAATCCTCGATGTGAATCCAACGCTCGTCCCGTTCAACGGTGGCGCGCCCGCAATGAACGCGCTGGTGGGGGGCCAAGTGGATTATATGTGCGCCGACCCGATTACCACGATTCCACAGCTGCAGGCCGGCACGATCAAGGCTTATGCAATCGGCGCAGACGATCGCAATCCGGTTTTGCCGACAGTGCCGACAGCGAGGGAAGCCGGCCTTGCCGAATTCCAGGTTCTATCGTGGCACGCATTGTTCGCACCCAAGGGGACGCCGAAGCCGATCCTCGACAGGCTTACAGCGGCGCTCGATCAGGCATTGGACGATGAAAGCACCCGAAAGCGCCTGTTGGACGCGGGGAGCGACATTCCCGACAAGCCGAGGCGCGGACAGCAGGCGCTGACTGCTCTCGTGAAGAGCGAGATCGCGCGTTGGACGCCCATCATCAAGGCAGCGAATGTCAAGGCCGAATAGGTGGCGGTTCGGTCACGACATATCCCGCAGGCCGTAATCCCGATGGACGTCTGATTTCGGCGCCCGCATAATGCGTCACCTCGCCCCATATGATACGCACCGGGCGTCCTGCAAGCTGCCGGCGATATCGACAAAGGCGAGACAGACGCCGAGCGACCGTCATTGTCGTCCGTTGTGGGGAGTAACACCATGCATCGCCACTTCCGGTCCTGCCGCGCCCTGATCGGCCTCGCCTTCGGAGCGATGTTCGCGCTCGCCGCGACCGCGGCGTATGCGCAGGAAAAGCAGATTTCGGTGTGGTGGGTGAAGGGCTTTTACAAGTCCGAGGACGACGCGCTCTTTGAGGCGATCAAGAAGTTCGAGGCCAAGACCGGGATCAAAGTGGATCTCTCGCAATATGCCGTCCAGGATATGATCCCGAAGACCGTATCGGCGCTTGATGCCGGCACGCCGCCAGACGTGGCTTACGCGGACGTTTACGATTTTCAGGTCGCCGGCAAATGGGCCTATGATGGTAAGCTCGAGGATATTTCGAGTATCATCGAGCCGATGAAGCCCCGGTTCTCCCCGAACACAGTCGAGACCGCGTTACTTTACAACGACAAGGCCAAGAAGAAGGCCTACTACGCTTTCCCGCTCAAGCAGCAAACCATGCATATCGAATACTGGACCGATATGCTGGAGGCCGCCGGCTATAAGGAGAGCGACATTCCGAAGAACTGGAAGGATTATTGGTCGTTCTGGTGTGACAAGGTGCAGCCTGCGCTGCGTCGCAAGACCGGCAAGCGCGATTACGGCATCGGCATGCCGATGGGCGTCGATTCATCAGACTCGTTCTATTCGTTCCTCACCTTCATGGACGCCTACAATGTCAAGCTGGTGGACGACGACGGCAAGCTGCTCGTCGATGACCCCAAGGTGAGGCAGGGTCTCGTCGGCGCGCTCACAGACTACACCGCGCCCTATCTCAAGGGCTGCACGCCGCCATCGTCGACCAGCTGGAAGGACCCGGACAACAACGTCGCGTTTCACAACAAGACCACGATCATGACCCACAACGCGACGATTTCGATCGCCGCCAAGTGGCTCGATGATGCCAACAATGAGGCGCTGCCGGCCGACCAGCGCGCGCAGGCGAAGAAGAACTACTACGAGGTCATCCGCACTGCCGGCTTCCCCAACAAGCCGGACGGCGCCGCTATGCGCTACCGCACCGCCGTGAAGGTCGGGGTGGTCTTCGCGGAGGCCAAGAACAAGGCCGGCGCCAAAGATTTCGTCTCTTTCCTGATGCAGGAGGAGAACCTCACCCCTTACGTGGAGGGCGCGCTTGGCCGCTGGTACCCGGTGACGAAGACTGCGCAAGAGCGGCCATTCTGGACCGAGGACCGCCACCGCAAATCGGTGCACGACCAATATGCAAGTGGCACTGTGACGTTCGAGTTCACCAAGAACTACAAATTCACCATTCTCAATAATGAGAACGTTTGGGCCAAGGCAATGAATCGTGTGGTCAACGAGAAGGTGCCGGTTGGCAAGGCCGTCGACGAACTGATCGCGCGCATCAAGCAGGTTGCGGGCTGACTTCGGGGGGAATCTTCGTAGGGTGGGCAAAGCGAAGCGTGCCCACCACAGCCGAGCCCCGGTGGGCACGGCGCGCAAGAGCGCGCCTTTGCCCACCCTAGAGACTGTCTACAGACTGTCATGCCCCGCGAAAGCGGGGCATCCGGTAACCCCCGGGTAACTGAAAAGAAACGATACCGCACCCATGCACAATCTGGTGGTTACTGGATCGCCCGCTTTGGCAGCCGATGACACGCAAGTGACACGATGACAATCCAATTGATGCAGTTATTCTCAGACGAGTCCTAATCTCAAAATCAGGATGTCCACGGTCGCCATCACCGCAACCCCGCAGGTCCCGGCCGCGCCGAGCGGCCGGGCGCGATCGGCGGCGCAATTCTGGGGCGCGGTGCTGGTCGCGCCCTATGTGCTCGTGTTCCTGGTGTTCGTGCTCTATCCGGTGTGCTACGGCTTCTGGATCGCGCGGCGGCCGGAGAGCTTCGCGCGTCTGTTCGATGATCCAATCTTCGCCCGTTCAGCGGCGAACACACTTGTGTTCCTCGTCATCGGCATCAACCTCAAGATGGCGGCGGCACTGATGCTGTCGAACTTCTTCGTGCAGGCGCGGCGCTGGATCCAATGGCTGGCGGCGTTATTCATCCTGCCATGGGCGCTGCCGTCGATACCGACGATCCTGTCGATCCGCTTCATGCTCAACCCCGAATGGGGCATAGTCAATTCGCTGATCTTCCGTTTCACCGGGGACGACGGTCCCAACTGGCTCAACGATCCGACGCTGGCGCTCGCGCTCGCGATCCTGGTGCATATTTGGAAGTCGCTGCCGTTCTGGACCCTGATCCTGATCTCGGGCCGACTCGCCATCTCGAAAGACCTCTACGAATCTGCGGCGGTCGACGGCGCTACCCCGTGGCAGATGTTCCGCTACGTCACCTGGCCGTCGATGCGCACGCTTTATGTCACCTGTACCATTCTCTCGATGATCTGGACGCTCGGCGATTTCAACAGCGTCTACCTTCTCACCGGTGGTGGGCCGGCTGATCTCACCCACGTGCTGGCGACGCTCGGCATTCGCTATCTGCGGCTTGATAACGTGGACCTCTCCATGGCGGCTATCGTGGTGGCGCTGCCGCTGGTGCTGCCGCTCGTGTATTTCATGATGAGGCGGCTGTCGAAATGAACCTGCGCGCCATTGCGACGGAAGCCAGGCTGCTGCTGGTCGGCATTCCGGTCCTGTTGTGGACGATTTTGCCGGTCTACCACATGGCGTTGTTTGCAATTTCGCCCAAAGACTCGGCCTTCGCGGGCAATCTGTGGCCGGACCATCCAACGCTGAACAATTTCGTGGTCGTATTCCAGCAGAAGCACCACTACCTCACCTACTTCTGGAAGCAGATGGGGAATTCCCTTCTGATTGCGGTTGCGACCGGCGTGACCACGCTCCTGATCGCGACCTTCGCGGCGTTCGCCATCAGCCGCCTCAAGGTCAGGGGCGGGCGGCTGGTCATGAACCTCGCGCTCTTCACCTATTTTATTCCGGCCGCGTTTCTCGCCGTGCCGATGTATCGCACCATGGGACTTTACGGGCTGCTCAATAGCCAATGGGCGCTGATCCTCGCCATGGTGACGCTCGCCTCGCCGTATGCGATCTGGGTGCTCAAGCAGGCTTCGGACAAACTGCCCGAGGAACTCGATGAAGCCGCCTATATCGATGGCGCGTCCGCGCTGCAGCTGTTTCGTCTCGTATACCTGCCGCTGATGATGCCGTCGCTGGTCGCGGTCGGTACCTACGCCTTGCTGCTCGCCTGGAACGAATATCTCTACGCCTTCCTTCTGCTATCGAAGGACACCGAAGTCACCCTCGCGGTCGGTCTCGGCAATTTCCTCGCCGCCGACGACTCGCCCTGGGAACTGCTGATGGCGACCGGGCTGATCTACGCCCTGCCTCCGGCCGCGATCTACTACGCCTTCAGGCGCTACATGGTGGGCGGATTGACCGAGGGCGCGGTAAAGAGCTGAGGGTTGGCAGGGATCGCACGCCTGGCGTCTGGCTGCGTCTTACCAAGTTGGTTCGGAGGTCGCCACCGCCGAATGGGGAGGCGTCGACAGGCGCGGGCTCTTGGCGAGGCGTGAGCCTGTTTTGCTATGGCGTTCGTGTCCAGCCAGGTGTCTTTTCGACCTGATTCCCTTCAATGACGGCCGCTTGGTGGAACTCTCGTAGTCCGTATACGCAAATCTTGGGTAGCCGTATTTTAACAATCCGCCGCATTGTCGAATTTGGGGAGAATATCGCTTTTCGAAGCAGGCGGATGTCCCCTTGTCATCATAGGTCAGATGCCGTTCTGAGCTCGGCGGTTGCGGCGACGCATAGGAGTGAAATGTCGTTGAAATTTCATAGGAGACAAAGATGAGGATGCCAAGCAGGACGAAAAGCAAGGCGAAGTAGAGGCGCATGCCCGTCAACGCATGCGGCTTTTGTGAGTTACGCTCCTGACGGGATTGTGAACGGCGCCGAATGCCGCACCAAGAGTACCGCGCCCACCGGCGATCTGGGTGCGCGCTGTGAGCACCTGATTGAGGCTCGTTACCGGTTCCTGCGACACCATCCTGATGCGGCTGCCGCGGATCTCAGCGCGGCCGCCGCGGACGTCAGCGAGCAATCGAGGCGGTCAGGACATTCCCTGGTCACGACATAGCAGGCGGCGCCCGCAAGTCTTGCCCACTGGAGGGGGTGCTAAGTAGCGTCACGTCTACATCGGCACAAGGGGGGCGGCAGGGCTCCACAAAAAAGCCGAGCCCCGTTTCCGGGGCTCGGCAAGGCTTCAGCCACAATGACTGATGACTTGGCCTACTTCGCCTGCGCCTTGAGGGCCGCGAGATCGGCCTCGCTGCGCAGCGTCATCACGCCCATCTTGCTGTCGCGGTAGATCGGGACCGTCACCTTGGTTACGCCGTCCTTCTCAAGCAGCGAGATGTGGCGGATTTCGGTGCCGCGAGTCGGCAGGTCGAACATCGTCCACTCGCCCTTGCTCGGGTCGTACTTGGCGATGCGGTCGGCGGTCCAGAGGTTGCCCCACACATTGTGATGCTGGTCGACCGCAATGTGATAGGGCTGATAGGCCGGATCCGGGAACGGGATGATCGAGGTCTGACCCGTCTTGGTGTCGATACGGGCGAGGCTCGAACCCCACGAATTGCCGACCCACAGGACGTCCGCGTTCTTGTCGGTGCCCATGCGGCGCGGCCCCTGCGACCACGGAACCGGCGTGTTGAAGGACAACTCGTTGTAGTTCTCGTAGAACTCGCGCGCCTTCGGCGTCACCCGGTCCATCTGGTCCTTGATCGAAGGCAGCGACACTTCGGTCGCCTTGCCGGTGGCGATGTCGCCCTTGCCGATGGTGTCGAGCGCCATCTGGGCCCACCAGCCGTTGCCGTCGCGGTCGCCGGCGGCCCCGTAGGTCATGCCGGTGCCCTTCGGCGAGTTGTAGGGCTTGATCGACTTGAAGTCGGTGAACTGCTCGGTCACCGGGTCGAAGCGCACGGCGCCATCCGGAGCCGATGCCCAGATCTTGCCCTTGCCATCCACGTCCAGCGTCACGGCGCCGCCAAGCGGCGACATGTTGGACGGGGTCTGATAAACGCTGATCTTCTCGGTCTTGGTCTCGAGCTTGCCGAGCGCGCGGCGGCCCGGGTTCACGTCGAACCAGAAGTCGCCATTGGCGTCACGGGTGAGGCCGTGCGCATTGGCGGCAAGCCCGTCGGTACGGTCGACCTTCAGCCACTTCACCTCGCCGGTCTTGGCATTGACCTTGCCGATGGTGGCAAGCCGGTTGGGGTTGTTGTTGGTGAAATAGACGTTGCCGTCGAGGTCCATGCCGCCGTCGTGGGGCATCTGCCCGAGCTTCGAGGTCACCCCGAGGCTCCAATCCGATCCGTCGTTATCCGGATCTTTCAGCCCGAGGGTTCCAGGGCCGGCGGCCGGATTCAGCGGCAGATCATAGGTCGTCCACACGACGCGGGCGGCCTCGCCGGTCGGACGCGGACGGTCCTTGAACTTCATCGAGGTTTCACCCGGACCGCGCGCACGGGCGAGATAGGCCGCAAGTTCCTTGCGGTTGAATTCGATGATCTGGCTGACCTTGGCGTTGGCGCCTGGATACACGCCGGAGCCCGGAACGACCTTCATCAGGTTGATGATCTTGTTCCAGCCGGCTTCATCGAACTTGAACTGCAGCGGATAGCCCGGCGTATGGCAGCCGGTGCACTCGTTGGTAAAGATTTTCTTGATATTGGCGTCTTCAGGCGTCGCGTCCGGCAGGGCCGCGACCATCATTTCCGGCGGCAGCTGGCGATAACGCTCCTCCGGATCCGTGATGGCGGCGAGCTTGAAATCCTGGTGCTTGGTGGCGGAAAGCTCGACCGCATCCTTCGTGGTGTGGAAGCCCAGGGCCTGTGCCCACACCTGATATTTGCCATCGGCCATCGGCGGGAAGAAATACTCTCCGTTCTGGTCCGTATAGACGCTCGTCGTGATCGTCGAGCCTTCCTTTTTGGCGGATACCTGCACGCCTTCAAGCTTCTGGCCGGAAGCGGAGGTAATCGAGCCCGTCAACAGCTGGTCGGCCGAAGCGCCGCCCGTCGCGAAACCGACGACGAGACCCGCAACGCTCGCCAATAACTTGCCTCGTATTGTCATGGTGCGTCTCTCCTTACAAATTACAAAGTTCTTATGGTTCGCCACCGCCACCAGCGCGGCGCGCCGGCGCAGCGGCAGCTTGAACTGGCACGGTTCGCACGTATGAAATGATCGCTTCGATCTGATCCGGCTTCAGATAGTACTTGAAAGCCGGCATCCGCGGCGTGCCATTGGTGATGAACTCGCGCATAACGTCGTCATCACCGCCACCGGCATCCTTGTTAAGCGCGGGGCCGTAGGTCCTGGCGCCGAGCGAGGGCGGCAGATGGCAGACCCCGCACGACTGAGCGAACACCTGTCGCCCCATTTTCTGCTGATCGGTGAGATTGGCGCCAGCCTGTTGTGCGGTTGCACCCTGGGCCGACACTGCGAGCACGAACAGTCCAAGCAACGCTGCGTGTTTCATTACGTTTCCCCGGTTTTTCAGTTGTTTTGCGGGATCATACGCTGCGGCCGGGCGGAAGGGAAGGGCAATTGATGGCGCGAATGCCAAACGCCTTCACGGGCCGACTGAAGCCCTTGAGGACGAGTTCCCCGCGTGTCTCCACATTCGCCAAATTTTCGACCGCCCTGTACACGTTGGCATCGACAAGAATTTCGCCGTTGACTGCCTCGTCGCACAGCCTTGAGGCGAGATTCGCGACTTTCCCGGTCACGGAGTACTGAAATCTTCCCTCGAATCCGACGCATCCCAAGGTTGCATAGCCATGAGCGATGCCGATACCGAAGCCGAGTTCATAACCAAAGTGGCGCCATTGCGTTGCAAGCCTTGCGACCTCGTCACGCATTTCGATAGCCATTTGCACGGCCCGCTCGGACGGATTGGGACATGGCAGGGGATCGTTGAACAGCACCAGCAGTCCGTCTCCGGCGAAGCGCTCGACAGTGCCTTCAAACTTGTCGATGAGAACGCCGAGCGCGGCGTGGTATTCGCGCAGGACCTCCAGGACCTCTTCGGGTTCGGCTATTTCGGCGAAGGCCGTGAAGCCACGAAGGTCGCAGAACAGAACCGTTATCTCGCGACGATGGCTCTCCAGAATGCCCTCGTCGCCTGACGAAATGATGAGTTTCGCAAGCTGCGGCGGAAGAAAACGCTTCAGCCGGCCGACCCGCTCGATCTCAGCAACCTGTTCGGCGACGCGCTGCTCGAGACTGCGATTCCACTTTGCGAGGTCGTCCGCCTGCGCCTGCACGCGGTCGTGGAGTGCCTTCAGGCGCAGAACCGATCTCACCCTTGCGACCAGCGCCCCATGATCGACCGGTTTCGTCAGATACTCGTCGGCGCCGGCATCGAGGCCTGCCACCACGTCCTTGGTATCGGTCCTGGCCGTGAGAATGATGATCGGCGTAAACGGACGACCGGTGTCGCTCTTGAGGCGGCGACAGACCTCAAGGCCGTTGAGTTTCGGCATCGCCACATCGAGCAGGATCAGGTCGGGCCCCCACTCGCCGACTGCCGCCAGACCCTGCTCGCCATCGGCGGCTTCGGACGTCTCGTAGCCATGCGCGCGCAGCCGCGTCACAATGACGTCGCGATTAGCCTCGCTGTCGTCCACGACGAGGATGCGCGGGGGGTCATTCATCGTAGCCGTTGCACTCGGACGGTGAAACTCCTCCGGTGTCATGGCGCTTTACGACTTGGTCCGGGGATTGCCCGGCGGCCAAGCAAACGCGGACCGGCCAATCCTGGGACTGCTCTCAATCCCGGGATGAGTTACCGGAGGCCACGACAACGGCGAATCAGCCTACTCGAAAAACACCCTAAGGAACATACTCTCGAATCTTCGCAAGAAGTTGACGGGTACTGTATGGCTTACTGACGTAGGCGTTGCAGCCCGCCGCGCGCGCCTTGCTCTCGTCGCCGCTCAGGGCATAGGAAGTGACGACGATGATCGGAATGGCGCGCAACTCGGGATCGGCCTTGAGGCGACGCGTTACCTCGTATCCATCAAGCCCGGGAATCTGAACGTCCATCAGGATGAGATCCGGTCGCTGACGCTCGGCCATCGTGAGCGCCTGCTCGCCGTCCTCAGCCTCGACCAATTTATATCCACTATTTGTTAACAGATCGCGGAGGATCCGTCGGTTATCCTCCTGATCTTCGACGACGAGAATACATCTGTTCATGATGGTGGTGTCTTTTTCTCTTCAGTGATTGGCAGTGTGAATGAAAACGTCGAGCCTTCGCCTAACGTCGACTCGACCCAGATGCTTCCCCCGTGCATTTCGATGATGCGCTTGGCAATCGATAGTCCCAGTCCGGTGCCTCCTTTTCTTCGAATTAACGAGCTGTCGGCCTGTTGAAATTCATCGAAAATCTTGCACTGATCGGTTTCGGAGATGCCCGAACCGGTGTCCCGGACCGAAACCACAAGTGACTGGTCCGTGCTGGAGGCGCGGATGGAAACTTCGCCGGCGTCAGTGAACTTTATGGCGTTGCCGACCAGATTCAGCAGGACCTGCGCGATGCGCCGCTCATCCCCCCGCGCAACGGGAAGATCCGAGGCAATCTCGCCAATGAGCTTGATCCGCTTCTCCACTGCGAGCGGCTCGACCGCGTCGAGCACGCCTGCGACGACGTTCTTCAGCGAATAGTCGGTCATTTCGAGCGTCAATTGGCCGGCCTCGATCTTGGCGAGATCAAGTACGTCGTTGATAAGCCCAAGGAGATGGCGGCCGTTGACCTGAACTCGCTCCATGACGCCGCGCATGCGATCCGGAATCTCGCCGTAAATTCGATCAAGCACGAGTTCGGTGTAGCCAAGGATGGCGTTCAACGGCGTGCGCAGCTCGTGGCTCATATTGGCAAGAAACTGCGATTTGTGCCGGCTTTCGATCTCGACCTGAAGACTTTTCTCGTGGAGCTCGCTGAAAAGCCGCGCATTCTGAATCGCCAGTACAGATTGCGCGGCGAATGTCTTGAGCAGATCGACCGTGCTCTTCGGGAACGCGCCGGGCTCTCGACGCCGCGCCACCAGAAGGCCCGCAACTCCGTCCTGCCAGAGTAACGGCACCATGAGGACGGCCCGGTAGCCGCACCCCAGAACGAAGTCCCTCATCGGACTTGCCGGTTCATCGCGAAACTCGGGAATCTGGACCGGTTCCTGTCGCGCCAGCGCCATGCCCACGTGCCGTCCGGAGATATCAACCTTGTGCCCCGCAAACGCCGCGATCGTGGCGGCATCCATGCCGTAGTTCGCGCGCAATACGAACTTTTGATGCGGCTCGTCAAAGACGTAGATCGACCCGGCTGCGGTGCTGGAGAGCTGCACAGCCTTGGCGACGATCGTGGCCAGCACGTTTTCGAGGTCGAGCGTGGAATTGACGGCTTGGCTGACCTCGCCCAAAGCGCGGAGTTCAAGCACGGACTGTTCGAGTTCGCGGGTGCGAATCTCAACCTGCGCCTCCAGGTTGGCGTAAGAGTCCTTAAGCTTGCCCGCCATCTCGTTGAACTGGTCGGCGAGCGCTTCAAGCTCGTCACCCGTCTTGATGGAGATGCGTTGGTCGAGATTGCCGCTGCCGATGCGTGCGGCGCCGGCCCGCAGCGTCTCGATTGGCACCACCATCTTGCGCACCAGCAGCATGCCGGCAATCAGTGCCAAGGCCAGCGCGGCGAGCAACAACAGAACGGTTCGCATGATGGTGGCGCGAAACGGCGCGTAGGCTTCGTCGACCGGTAGATCGACGAACACCAGCCAGCCGAGTGGCGCGATCTCCGCATAGGAGGTGAGGACCTCGCGGCCCTGCAGGTCCCGCGCCACTTGCCCGGGTTCGGCCGCTCCTCGGGAGTGTTCCGCGCGGGCAGCCCGCACCTGCGGGAGGCCCGAAAGGTCGGTGTTCTGCAGCACGAGGCTGATGTCGGGATGGGCAATCAGCCGGCCAAGCGCGTCGACCACATAGGCTTGCCCGCGTTCGCCCACCTTGATCTGCGAAATAACGTCCCAGATAAACGTCAGGTTGACCTCGGCGACGCTGACGCCGGTGTCATGCCCGCCGGACAACGCCAGCGTCATGTAGGGTTCGGAATTCTGCCGGAAATAAACCGGGCCGTAGAAGTTCGTGTGCGACGAAGCCTCGCGGAACTTGGGTGCGCCGGAGACGTCGGTCGCGCTCCCAACCACGTCCGGATCCGTTCGCGAGACGCGCAGCTGCTCAAGCCCCGACGGGTCGATCTGTTCAAGCTCGGAAATCGCCGGCACCTGACGAAGGAGACGCCACGCATCGATCTGCCGCTGCCTGAATGTGCTGGCGTCCCACGGCAGTTGGACGGTCCAGCCGAGCTGGGCCTCGATGCCTTTGACGAACTGGCTGATCTTGGCCGCCGCACCTTCGGCCTGCTCACGTTCGATGCGGACGAGTGACGCCGTGTGCTCGCGGTAAAAAAACCAGATCTCCAATGCGCCGTTGGCAACGAGTGCCACCGTCACCATCGCGACGAACAACGCGACGTATTTCGCGAACAGGCGACTGCGGACCGGCAAGAACGGCAGGAAATCGGGCATCCTGACGTGTCTCAGCGCCGCCGACATCGACGCCCCTTCGGAAAGCGTGTTGGTCTTTGATTGTCGCATGGGATTGGTTTGTCCGCGCGGCCGAAGAGGAAGCGTCCTCATGGCGCTTTTCGTGCGCTCGATCGGAGCGCGGTGCCTTCCAGCGACTGCAGCGACATCCTAATCATTCAAAATCGGTCCTCAGTTGCGGGGAAACGCGCGGGCGGACAGCGAAAATATGAAATCGTAGCTTTTGACTACGTTATGGCAGCCCATGCAGCCGTTTCCCTCGATGTGCTCCTGTCGGAACGTCTCCATTGTTGTGTTGGCAAAAGCGGTGGCGTCGTTCGGTATCCCGGGGATCGCAGGATTGCTCGTCCCGGGAAACGTATTGGCGGAACTTCCGTCGAGGTCAGGCCGGTTGCGCTTGAGCGGCCACTGCGTCATCACCAGCTGATAATACTGCCAGGGCGAATTCGGATATTTCTGCGCCAGCATCGCCCGGTATCGGTCGTTCGTTCTCGCGGTCGAAAAATTCCCGATGTCGTGGATTTTCGCGATCCGTTGGACGTTGAACGGCTCCGGCGGAGCACAGTTTGTCGGATCGAAACATGTGATCGGGTTTGATTTCGGCATCGGCGTGCCGTCGCCGTTGTTGAAGGTGAACGGCGGGCTCGCGCCCGGACCCGGCACGTTGTCGATTTGCTCGAACGTGCTCCAGATACCCTGCGGATGGGTGGGCGTTTTGGTGACGATGTGAAGCCCCACCAGCCCGACGGTTTTCTTTTCGCATTGGCCGGTTGTGAGGTTGAACAGCCAGGCGTCTCTCGTGTGAAAGCGTTCGGGCCGCTCCACGTTCTGCATATCGATCCAGGCCGACTTGACGCGGATCGTGCCGGCCGGAAGCGGCGTGAAGTTAACGAGATTGGCGCGACGAAAGAAGCCGGCGTCCGCGATAAACCGAAACAGCGTCTCGTTGAACCCGGAGGTGTATCGAACGAAGGTGCGATTCTGAGCTAACAGCGGTCCCGAGCCGCCTGACTGCTTGATGTTGTCGAGCTTCGAAGCGCCGGCCAGAACGATGTCGCCAAAGGCGAGGCCCGCAACGTTGCACGGAATCAATCCGCCGTAGTCGTTCCAACTCGTCGGGTCTCGTCCGTCCGGCTGAAACACTTCCCACTCCGACTTCAACGTCTCGAACACGGCTGGGCGCTCGCGGGCGCTCGCAGGCGTGAGTGAGCTATCTGGTGCGCCGCGTTGGCCATCCTTGGCCGGCCATACCAGCGCGATGAAGCTTCGCCAGGAGAAGTCGTCGAAAAGGAGAATTGGGAAGCTGGCGGAGGGAAAGCTATCCAAAAAGCAGACGTCACTGAACATCTGGTGTGACACCGCAATTGGCGGTCCGCCCGGCGGCATCATTGTCGGGCAGTCGATCAATTCCTGAGACCTTGCCGGCGCCTGCGAGAAGGTGAGTCCGATCAATCCCAACACCACCCCGAGAGCAGCATGAGATGGCGGCATCGCTAGTCTCCTCAGGCTAGTGCAGCACTTGCTGCGGATAGGTCGTCAAACGATTCTGCTTGAGAATCCCTCAGATGAGTGTGAGGTAGCTCACATTCAGCAATTCCTCGATCAAGTTATCATTACCGCACAGTACATTTGTGTGCGGGGTCATTGTACATCAAAGAGAGTTTGCTAGAGTGATTAGGGTGCCCATAAATGCGCTAGCGGGGGCGGCGAACTCAACATTGCTCAGGCTTAGCCGTGAGAGGCGCGTGTCCTATTCGCGGCACGTCCGGAGACCGCGAACTGCTTGCCCTGTGATGCTCGACCTGGCAGGGCGAAGATGTGCTTACTCGATAGGGAGGTGTCGCCAATGAGTAACGGGCAAAGGCAAACGATAGGGCCCATGAAGACTCTGGATGAGTTGCGCGCACTCGTGGAGCAACCTCGACCTCAACCAGGGCAACCACCACAATCGCCGGATAACGAGTTCAAGTATTCGTATCCTCTAGAAGGCACGTGGGGCAATGCAGAATGGGCCAAGGACCATAATTTGGATGATCCCAATCCTTATTTTGATCGCAAAGGGTATGAACAAAACCAAAAGCTCAAAAAGGCAATCTCCGACGCCTTGGTAAAATGCAAGAACATCGACCTCACAGATCCGAATGGACCAGAGTGGTTCGTGTCTTGGCGGATGTACCCCAACAAAAACCATCCACGATGGCAGACTGGGGACTGTTGCGGTTGTAACTGTGGCTGCCTTGCTCCTTGGAACCCCGATTGGGAGGGTCGTGAATAGCAGCTCGACTGCTTTCCAGCGGGAGGGCGCGAATTTATGCGTTCTGGTTGCCGTGCATCCGAATTCTGCGACAGCGCGTTCCCAAAAACACGCTCAATTTAGTCCGCGTAATGCTTAGTCCGCGGAATGCCCAATTTGACAGTGTGGTCCAAAGGTGACAACCTGTGGTAGTTCATGCTGTATCAGAGAGGGAGGTTCCAGTGAAACGACGCGAATTCGTTCAATCGGTGACCGCTCTGGCCGCCGGTGGTGTGCTCCCAGGGGCGGTTGCGCCGACGCCAGCGGATGCTGCGGCCTCCGCCGAGGGCCGCCCTGCCCAAACTGATAATCAGGTAGCCGCTGTCGGCGACGGCAAACGCGTTAGCGTAGGCCCGAAGAAGACACTTGCGGAACTGAAAGCTATGACTGAGCAAAAGCGACCTGAGCCGGGACAACCGCCGCAAGACGGCCGTCTAGAATTTCACCATCACCTCGAAGGCTCGTGGGACAATGCGAAGTGGGCCGAGGGCCATGATAATTCGGATCCAAACTCCCCATACTACGGCGATCCTTACTTCGACCGAGAAGGATACAAGCAGAATCAACAACTGAAGGTCGCGATCGCCGAAGTCTTTGCCAAAATCAAGAGGATCGATTCAACCGATCCGAATGGATCGCCTTGGCTCCTTGCGTGGCGGATGTACCCCAATAAAGATCATCCGCGCTGGAAAGAATTTGACGGTTGTGGCTGCAATTGCGGTTGCTGTGCCCCAGGGATTTGGACATAGGGGTTCGCCACGCGACGAACATACAAACAGGTCGGTCGGAACAAACACCGACCGAAATTTGCCCGCCACGTGACACCAACATGAACTCTGGCTAACCGTTACTGCGAGTTGGCAGCGGTAGGTGAATAGATGCGTGCAACAGTTGGGGTGCCGGCTGTGGGCATTGGTTTTCGCGCGGCCATTGACGATTGGACGCGCGAAAACCTTGATCGTTTTGAGGTGCTTGAAATCACCGTCGATCATTGCCTCGCGACCAGCAGATCGTTGCGTGCCTCGATCTTCGATCTGGTCGGCCGCATTCCGCTGACGGCGCACGGTGTCGGGCTGTCGCTTGGCACCGATGCGCCGCTTGATCTTGCGTATCTCGACGACGTCGCCGCGGTGGTCGAGCGCCTTCGCGCACCGGCCTATAGCGAGCATCTCGCCTTCACGCGCGTGCCGGGCCGGGAGACTGCAGCGCTCCTGCCTCTGCCCAAGACCGAGAAGGTCGCGGAGTCGATCATTGCCAAGGTGCGCACGGTGCAATCGCGGGTACCGGTGCCGTTCCTGCTTGAGAACATCACCTACGTATTCGAGTGGCCGGACTCGAAAATGTCAGACGCCGAGTTTCTCAACCTGATCTGCGATGAGACCGGGGCGGGACTGCTGCTCGATGTCGAGAACGTGTACTTGAATGCGACGAACCACAGGTTCGATCCTTACGCGTTCATCGATGCGCTGCGCCCGGGGCTCGTCAAAGAGGTGCACATGGCGGGCGGCGTAACGATCAAAGACGAGTCGCTCGCCAAGCCGCTGCTCGCGGATTCCCACAGCCATCCGGTCCCCGATGCGGCACTCGATCTGCTTGCATACACGCTTGCGCGCCAGGAGCCGTCCGTCATCATCCTGGAGCGCGATGACCGGCTTGAGGCCGGCGACGAGATCCTCGACGACGTCGCACGCATTCGCGCGCGCGTCGTCGCCGCCCGACCAAGGAAGACCCATGACCAAGCCCTTGTTGGAGCGGCAGGTTAGCCTCATCGCGCATCTCACGAGCGGCGCTGCGATTTTCAGTAGGGGAGGGGACCCGGCCCCGGGCCTTGAGGGCATCGACCCTGCGCTGTTGCGGGTCGAGGCGCAGTTCTCATACGCCAAGCGGATGGAAAAGATTACGGCGGTTCTGCCCAAGACTTTCGAATTGCTGGGCAGCGGCAAAGAGGCCCTGGTTCGCGCATTTGTTGAAAGCTGCCCGCCGGCAACCCTCAGCCGGCTTGAGAATGCGCGCCAGTTTCACCGGTTTCTGCTCTCGCGCTGGCTGCACGAAGAGCCTGATCCGCCTTACATGCGCGATGTCGCCGCCTGCGAGATCGCTTGCGCCGAGGTCGACACCGACCCCGAACAGTATCAGGCGGATCGTGCAAATGCAGAGGGCGCGCACCGCAGCGCTGTCCGCCGTAGCCCGAACGTCGTTCTGCTTCGCTGCGCCTATGATGTGCGATCCATTTTTGAAGCCCCCCTCCCTAACCCTCCTTCGCTTGCAGGGGACGGTAGGGTGGGGGCCGTGCCCGCGAAACGCGACACGCCGCTGGTGATCGCTATGCCGCCTGGCGCGGATGGTCCGCAGGTATTGGAGGTCCTGCCGGCAATCTTCGATCTGCTGGCCGCCTTGGACGATTGGACCGACGCGGCCCCGACCTCGGAGGGGGCAGAATTCGCCAAGCTCCTCGCCAACCTGGCGGCGCATGGGCTCATCGAGGTGCGCAGGTGAGGATCTGCCTCATCGGCAAGTTTCCACCCATCCAGGGCGGCGTCAGCATGCGCACCTATTGGGCCGCGCATGCACTTGCCGCGCGGGGGCATGAGGTCCACGTCGTTACGAATGCCAAGGAGGTGCAGCCGCCGTTCCGCATGCACATGCGCGAACAGGACTGGCGGCGTTGCGAGGCGACTTATGGCAGCGGCTCCGTGACGGTGCACTGGACCGATCCGGTCAACCGATCGCAGGCCTACATTCCGATGGCGAGTCCGTTCGTCTCCAAGCTCGCGGGCATCGCGCTGCGGCTGCATTCCGAGCGGCCGTTCGACGTGATCCATTCGTTCTACCTGGAGCCCTATGGGGTGGCGGCGCATGTGGCGGCACAAATGACGGGTCTGCCACATGTCACCCGCACCGCCGGAAGCGACGCCGGACATCTTTGGCGCCATCCGCAGCTTGAGGCGCTCTACGATCACGTGCTGCGCTCCGCAGCGGGAGTGATCACCGGCAAGGCTGTTGCGGCGCGCGCCGTTCAACGCGGAGTCGCTGCCGACCGCATCGCGTTTGCGGGAAGCGTCGTGGTGCCGGAGGATGTGTTTACGCCCGTCGGGCCGTCTCTCGATCTCGCGGCGCTTCGCGCTGAAGTCGCCCCCGACCCCGATCTGCGCGATCTGCTGTGGGGCGGGTTCACAGGCGATCGGCCGTATTTCGGCATCTACGGCAAGCTCGGTGAATCCAAGGGCTCGTTCGCGCTGCTCGCCGCCCTGCGGCGGCTGAAGCAGGCTGGGCTCGATGTCGGGCTTGTGGCGCTGGCGCATGGCCCGCCGGCGGTGGAAGATCGCTTCCGCGCGCAGGCGCGGGATTTCGGACTGGCCGATCGCATCCTTCAGCTACCGTTCGTGCCGCATTGGCGGGTGCCCGAGTTCATTCGTGGCTGCCTGGCGGTGTGCTGCCTGGAGCAGGATTTTCCCATCGGTTTCCGCACCCCCATCGTGCTGCGCGAGGTGCTGCTGTGCGGAACGTGTCTCGTCGCCGCGACGGAGGTGATCCGCAAGCTTCCGGGGCATAGCAGGCTGCCGCACGGGTTCGGCTGTGTCGCAATCGAGGACGTGAACGATGCCGACATGTTGAGCCAGTGCCTCGCCGCCATCGTGGCGGATCCCGCGCCGGCCCAGCAGGTCGGCGCACGCGGGCGCGAATTCGCATGCACGCTGCAGCGCGCCGAGTCGTTTCCACAGGAGCTTGAGCGCGCGCTCGAAGCGGCCGTCGCGAGGCGTCCCATGAGCTCACGCACGCCGTATCTTTCAAATGCGACTGCGGGAGAAGAGGAAGCCGCAACACGGTTTCGGCTTTGTCAGCTTGCCGCGGGCGTGGTCGCACGCACCGACCGGCACGCGGCGAGCGTCGGCAAGCCGGTTGTACCAACCGCAATCCCAGACCTGCCGCGGGCGCGTCAATTGCTGGCCGCCGTCGAACAGCGGATTGCCTGCGGCGATCGCGATTTGATTGGTCTCGTCCCAGCCGTGCGGGCGGAAATCGCGGTGGCTGAGGCGGAGAACGAGGCGACCGACACGGCAGAACGAGGCGATCCGCTGTTTCGATTGCGCATCGCGCGATGGGCGATATCGGCGGACAATCTCCCGGATTTGATATGCGCTCGTGATCCGAGCCTGCGACTGCTAGCGTTCGACTTCGATGTCGCAGAACTCAGATCGGTTCGCAGCGCAGATGATCTGGCCGCCCCTCCAGCATCACGTCGAAGCTATATTGTGGCGTTCGGGCGTTCCGGCCCTGACGGCGAGCGGCGCGATCCGCTGGTGGTCGATGCCGCCACGGCGCGAATTCTCGAGCTTAGTGATGGGACGCGGAGTGCGTCGGACATTATCGCGGAATTGAATCACGAATGTCATTTCTCAGGCGATGTCATTGCGATCGAGCGGATTGAGCAGCTGTTCGCTCATGGCCTGATCTTGTTGCGGGATAAACGCCTCGATGGGCCATCTGACAACCGCTGATGTTTAAGTGAGTGGGGACTCCACTGCTCGTATCATCATGCCAGGTCCAAGATGGCGCATTCAGTGCAAGTCGAGATCGTGCTAGTCTTAGTCTAATTTGGGAATAAAGGCGGCAAAGCGCGTCCCGAGGAACGCGTCTCCGCGAGGCGCTGCGAGCGGGCGGATCGATTTCGGTTGGGATCAAGTTTCAGGCCCCCGGACATCGGATACTCGCTTCCGCACCACGATTTCGCGGGCTATTGCGCCTGTCATTCAAATATTTCCGCACGAGTTCCAAGCTCGTGCGACCGGGGGTTCGCTGCGTCGAGGGGAAACGACCGCCATGAGGCGACGCGAGTTCATCACGCTAGTCGGTGCCAGTCTGCCGTGGCCGCTGGATGCCGTCGGCCAAGGGTCGAGCATGCCGACGATCGGTTTTCTGAATACCCAATCGGAAAGCGTGTCGATTCCCTATGTGACTGCGTTTCGTAACGGCTTAAAGCAGGCCGGTTACATTGAGGGACGTGACGTCCGTATTGAATACCGTTGGGCCGCTGGCGACGACGAGAGAGTAAGAGATATGGCGGTGGAGTTGGTGGCCCGCCGAGTGTCTGTGATCGCCGCGACCGGAGGGATACGATCGGCTCAGGCCGTGCAAGAAGCGACCTCAACCATTCCAACCTTGTTTATCTCTGGTTTCAATCCGGTCCAACTGGGACTCGTGGCGAGCATAAACCGGCCGGGGCGCAACCTTACGGGCGTCAGCCTCGATACGACGGAGATGGTGCCGAAGCGTTTGGAACTGGTAAAGGAATTAATGCCATCAGGTGGCAAAATTGCCATGCTCGTCAGTCTCGACTCGGCGGCCGGCAGCCCACGAACCTATCTCTCTGAGTCTGAGAAGAAACTCGCCGAAGCCCGAGGAGCTATTCCTCTCCGTATACAGGGCCCGCAACAATTCGACGAGGAGTTGGAGGATGGGCTCGCCATCGCCGTGCGCAATGGGACTCGGGGACTCGTGGTTGGAGCGGATCCTTTCTTCACAACTCGACGAGCTTTCATTGTCGCACTTGCTGCGAAGCACAAATTGGCTGCGGTATACCCGTTGCGACCATATGTCGAGGCGGGCGGATTGGCGAGCTACGGCCCCAACCTCGTCGACGCCTATCACCAGATCGGCATTTACGCCGGCCGCATCCTCAAGGGAGCTAAGCCCGAAGAACTCCCAGTCATCTTTCCGCGAAAGTGGGATTTGATCCTCAATCTCAAGACCGCAAAGACTCTTCAACTCCCCATTCCCTCCGAACTGAGGGCTCGCGCCAACGAAATCCTCGAATGAGCCAACGATCAGTCCTCGCATAGCCCGCCGGCTATTCCTCCTTCAACCCGAGCCGTGCCACGATCGGTGCCCATTTCTCGTGCTCGGCCTTCATGTGCCTCGCGAGGTCGTCGGGCGAGCCGCCGCGCGGCTGGGCGCCAAGGCGGGTGAGGGGCTCGCGCATTGCGGCCGAGTTCAGTGCGTCGTTGGTCGCCTGGTTGATGCGCGCGATGATCGCGGGCGGCGTGCCGAGAGGCGCGAGGATCGCGACCCAGGCGCCGGAGTTGATCGCCGGGTAGCCGAGCTCCGGCATGCTCGGCACGTTGGGCAGTTCGGGCAGCCGCGTTGGATTTGAGACCGCAAGCGCCTTGAGCCGCCCGTCGCGGATGAACTGCACCGAGGTGCCCACAGTGTCGAAGGTGATCGGGATCTGGCCTGCGACCACGTCGGTGAGGGCCGGACCACCGCCCTTGTAGGGCACGTGGACGATGTTGGTGCCGGTGAGTTGCTTGAACAGCTCGGCCGTGAGATGCGGCAGGGTGCCGGCGCCGCCAGTTGAATAATTGAGCTTGCCGGGGTTCGCCTTGGCATAGGCGACAAGCTCGGCGACGCTGTTGAACGGCGTGGCCGGGTGCGCCACCAGCACCTGCGGGGTCTCGGCAACGAGCGCAATCGGCGCAAAGCTGTTCTCGTCATAGCCGGCCGACTTGTAGACCATCGGGCTCATGATCAGCCCGCTGGCAGCGCTCACCAGCAGCGTGTAGCCGTCCGGGTCGGCGGCGGCCGCGACCTTGGAGCCGAGCGTATTGCCGGCGCCCGCCCGGTTTTCCACGATCACGTTCTGGCCGAGCACCGGCGGCAGCGCATTCGCAAGCAGGCGCGCCATCACGTCGACCGGCCCGCCCGCGGGCGTCGGCACGATGATCTTGACCGGCCGATTCGGGTAGGGCTGTGCACTCGCGGTTATAACGCCGGCGACCGGAAGCGCCGCGAGCGCCGCGACGGCGGCCCCAACAACGAGAGATCTTCGCAACATCGTGCCCTCCCAATCTGGGGCTCTATCCTTTGATCGGTATTTCATTGGTACCACATTCCGTTTCTTTGTGAGCCCGACCTTTGGCGGACCTTCAGCATGAGTCCGAGAACCAGCTTGAGCGCCAGTTGGGGTCGGGAAATCTGTCGGCTTCGACCAAGGTGGATAAGCCCTCCGACGCCCGGATACGCTTACTGCGGAGCAATAGATCAAGTTTCTCTTGATTAGCCTGAAGCTGCGATCGGTCGCTCTCCGGATGCCAAAGATGCAGAACAGTTGTGGCGTGGCGGCCGTCTTTGCGGAGCACGCCCTGACGGATCAGGCGCACGAACATGTCTGAGTCTTCGCGACCCCAACCGTTGAAGGCTGCATCGAAGCCGTCAACCCGCTCGATGTCGCTGCGAAAAAATGCCGTATTGCAGCCCTGCGCTCCACGCCATCTCCGCCCGACGCGCTTACGAAGAGGACCAAGCGGTAGGGGGAGTAAAGCAAGGAAGCGATTGACGTCGCCCCGGACTCTATGAGCAGCCCAGTGGCTTGAACGCCATCTCTCCGCCTCAAGCCTCTCGGCAAGGATACGGCGGCTCAACCTTTGTGACAGTTGCACACGGTTGCCCGTAACGAAGAATCCTGGTTCGGCCAGACGACGGTGCGCCGCCACGAAATCGGACCGGACGAGGCAGTCGCCGTCGAGGAAGATACAATAGCAACCGGCGCTCGCGAGAATTGCCCGATTTCTGATCTCGGCCAAGCGAAATCCGCGGTCCTCGTGCCGCACGTGCTTGAGGGCAATTGGCATGTGCGACGACCACCCCTCGGTGACGCGCGCGGTCGCGGCATCGGACCCGTCATCGGCCACGACCACTTCGAAATGCCGGTCTGTCTGGCGCGACAGGGAACGTAGCACTGCATCAAGGGCGTCTTCGCGATTATAGGTCGAGACGACGACTGAAATCAGGTCAGCCATTTGCGACCCATTGCGCCGCCACCGTCAGGCGCAGGCGGGCCACTAGGGCCGACACGACCCAGCCCGATTGCATGTCTTGAGCCAAGTCTTCATGTATCGATAGTAGCTTCCCTCGGCGTTAGCCACCGCGAAAAGGAATCCCACGCGGCCGTCGAGAAAGCCGAGGCGCAAAATATAAATACGAAAAAACAACCAAATCCCGTGCGCAATCCCGGTGGCGAACGATACCTGCCGACCCTTGGCGGCAAGCATCTCGGCGCTTGCCGTCGAATAGCGATCGACACGCGACAAGGCGTCCTCCAGCCGCCAGACCGGATCGTGCAGGAGCGTTTCGGAGATGCGGGCGACTGGTCCCATACAGATGAGGCACTCGTGCACGAGGACATCCGTGAAGCGCGCCCGACCCCGGCGGAACAGCCGTAGAATATAATCCGGGAACAACCGCGATTGCAGCATCTCCTGGCCGAGGAAGCGCGTCCGGCGGCGGATTTCGTAGCCGTCCGCACCGTTTTCGCTGATGGACTTCACGATCGCGATAGCAAGTTCTGGGGTCACGCGCTCATCGGCGTCAATCGATAGCACCCAGTCACCCGTTGCGAGCGACAGCGCGAAATTCTTCTGCGGCCCGAAACCCTGCCATACATGCCTGGTGACGTGCGCGCCTTTTGATTTCGCGATCGTGGTCGTATCGTCATCACTGCCGCAGTCGACCACTATGCGCTCATCGCAAAACGCAATGCTGTCGAGGCACGCGCCGATGTTCGCTGCCTCGTTCTTGGTAATGATGATCGCACTCAGTCGAGGCACCCGGCACCTATCGGTCCATGCTCCCGTTCAAGCGAGGCAGTGGTGCGGCCATTTTCATTGGCTAAAATGGTCTCAATCCTTGCGATGACGGCTTCAGCTGAAACGCCTCGCATGCAAGCGTGGTGGTGGGGGCACCGGCTGAGTCGGCGCAGATAGCAGGGGGCGCAGGCCGGGGCCGCACTCAACACCGAGTTCGGCTCCCGATACGGCCCGATCCACAGAGGATCAGTGGGCCCAAAAATACTGACTACGGGCCGATTGAGGGCCACAGCCAGATGCATCGGCCCCGAGTCGTTTGTGATGCAAATTGCCGCGCGGCCGATGAGGGCCGCAACCTCGCTTAGAGTCGTTAAGCCGGCAAGATTCACAGCCCCAGGCGCGGCACTTGCCACTTGCTGACACGCAGCGCGTTCACCGTTCGACCCGATCAAGACGACAATCAAATTGTTGCGCATCAAATGACGTGCGACCTGGGCAAAGCCGTCGCCGCTCCAGTGCTTGGTCTCCCAGACGGTCCCCGGAGCGATGATCGCCAAACGCAAGCCATCGATGCTGCTAAAATTTTCGCGCAGCAGGCGATCAGCGCGAGCCACTGAACTGGCCGGGATCGCGAATGAAAAATCAACTCCGTCCTCTGCGAGGCCCAGCATCGTGCCGAAGCGCAGGTAGCGGTCGACCGCATGCATATCGAGCGTTGGAATGGAAAGGCGGTGAGTATAGGCGCGCCATGATCCCTCGCGGGCGCCTTGCCAGGCGTGCTTTCGGGCGAGCGATGGAACATTGCGCTCCGACGCACGCCATACTTCAGCCCGTGGTCGATCGAACCCAACCCGCCGCGGGGCGCCCGTTGCCATCGCGAGGATCGCCGTTCGAAGCTGACCATGCAAATCAATCACCAATTCGTAACGTGCCGACCTCAATTCAGCGATAAGGCTTCGTCCGGCCGCGAGGGCCGGCCACCATGACTGCCAGCGATACGCCGACACCTGATCGGGATAGAGCACGACGTTGTCAATCGCAGGATGATGGCAAACGAGTTCGGCGATAGCCGGCTTTAGCACCCAGTCGATGCGTGCGGCTGGATATCGCCGCCGTAATCTATTCAGAAACGGAAATGTGTGCACCACATCGCCGACCGCCGACAGCTTGATCAGCAGAATCCTGGAAAATTCATGATTCCGTAAATCAGCAATGTCGGCGATCAAAAAAGGGCACCTCGTCGGATACGCAAAAGAGACCAAGAGAATTAGCGGCTTCAACTCCGCCATGCAACGGATGCGGACAGGCACGCCAGCGCCGCTCTACCCGCTTACTCTTGGGCGACTCGGGCGAATAGCGCCGACGCAAGCTGGGCGACCATGCGCTTCAGCGCTGCCGATGAGTGATGCCGCAGCATGACGATGCGCTGATCCTTTTCCGAAGTGACCCAGTTGAACTGGATAACGCGTCGAACACCGACGAAGGGCTTGTGTCCATGCCACGAGTTTTCAGCCCGTTTGAACGCCAGCATCGTGCCCTCAATCGGAGGAATCTCGGTAATCATGTCGTCAAGATCATTGCCGCAGCGGAGCAGGCGAAGGCGCCCGCCCGGCGCCTCCCAACTCGAATTCATGTAGATCAGGACGGTAATGATCTTGCTCGCGGAGTCCGTGTGGATCTGCCCGTCCTTGGCCGCGCAGCGGCCGCGAACCGTGATAGTCGTTGGCCTTCCGGCTAGACTTATTTTGAATTTTTCCTCGAAAGCATCGCGGAATTCGGCGCTCTCCAGTTCGTCGATAAATTTCCGAAATGCTGGACCATAGACGAGGTGACGAAGAGGAAAGCTGCCAGGCCTGGAAATATCGGGATAACCCGCGTTGATTAATTTTAGCGCTTGTGGGCGGACGAATCCTGGAACGACGATATAGTTGAACGGCTCAGTGGCGAGCGAGGCGGCCCTGAACTTGTCCAAATCGAGGAATGATGTCGCCATAGAACAACTCCTCGCGCACTGTTACGAGTGCCACGCGGCAGGGAAGCAATTTCGGGCGCGAATTCGACCAACATCAGCCTCTGCGAAAGACCGCGTTGGGTTCGGCACGGGCTATTGTTTCGGTGTATTGGGTTACGTCGGTGGGCTACGGAAGCTCCGAGCATATCTGAACCGTCAGAGCGGGACCGTCGCGTACCTGACACATCCCCATCACAACCAGCGAAATTCGATTTGATGAAGAATTGCCGGCGAATTTTGAGGGCCCCCCAATTCCGTCTGTTGCCGGTCAAGGTCGCGCTTTGATGGCTTTCGTACGTAGCCAGAAGGTTCACGACTAGAGCGTCGGGCCTTCGCCGACATGGCGCCGGAACGCGATCGAGCGTCCGCCAGCTCAAGGGCGACCACAAGGGGCGCCCGTTCAATCGCCATGTAGTGGGTGCCGGCGGCCAATGGCGCTCGTTCGATAGCTCGGCACGAGATGGCCCTTAGGGATCGGGCTATCGACCAATGCCGAAAGGCGCTACCATCAACGCAAATTGGGAGTCGATTGGAGGAAGCACGTCGCAGCTAAATGCTGCGGGCAAAGGAGGCCATGATGCGTGAGAGGTTCTCAGGCACGATAATCACGGTTGCTATTGCCGGGGCCGCCGTGGGCGGCGTCATTTCGGTTTCAACGATACGGACATCGGCTCAGGCCCCGGTGACCTCCGCCACGGTCCCGGCGCTCAAGACACCCTGGGGCGAACCAGATCTCCAGGGCATTTGGTTGGATGAGACCGACACGCCCCTGCAGCGCCCTGCGAAATATGCAGGCCAGGAATTTTTCACCGAGGCGCAGCGAGCCGAATTGGATGCACAACGGGCGGCGATGGGCGGCAAGGATAATCGCCGGGAGCGCGGCACCGAGCTCGACGTCACCGGCTCCTACAACGATCTTTTCATCTCCAGGAAGCACGCCGGCGTGCGCACGTCCCGGATTATGGATCCGCCCGATGGTCGGATTCCGCAACTGACGCCGGAGGCTCAGAAGATCGCCGCCGCCGAACGGGAATTTCGCCTTGCCCTGTTGCAATCCACGGAGACGTGCAAGATCCAATACCGGAGCTGTGCCGGCGGCAAATATGATCCGACACCCTCGCCGCGATTCGCGGAGCGCACGCCGCGCTACAACCTGATATCGATCAATCGCCACGACGGTCCGGAGGACAGCCCGGCGGCGGTCCGCTGCCTGACCGCCGGGCTGCCAGGGATCGGAGGACAACGCACGCACAGAATCGTGCAGACGCCCGGCGGCATCGCGATGTTCTACGATGTGGGCCAGGGACAAGGATGGCAGCGCAACATCGTGATGGACGGGAGCCCCCATTTGCCGTCCGGCATCCGCCAGTGGTATGGCGATTCGCGCGGGCACTGGGAGGGCAACACGCTCGTCATCGACGTCACGAACTTCAGTGCGAAGACGGATTTTCAGGGCTCGCGCGAAAACCTGCACCTGATCGAGCGCTGGACGCGGACCGGACCGAACACCCTCGAATACGTGGTCACCATCGAGGATCCGACCGTGTGGACGAGGCCGTGGACGGTCACGCAGGAGTTCACCCGGCAGAGCGAGCAGGCAAACCGAATCTATTACGAGCCGCGCTGCAACGAAGGAAACTACGCCCATCCGGGCCTGCTGCGTGGAGCGCGCATGCAAGACCTCGCCTTTGCAGAGGGACGAGGCCCCAACCCGGCAACAAGGGACAGCGCCACCGGCATTTCGGGGGCGGAGGACGATCCGTTGCAGTGATACGCCGCGAGGCACAGCGCGGTAGCGCTCCGCACTAACGTGGGGCGCCCGCCCTGCGGTGCCCGGCGTTTTTTCAAAATGAGCTGCCGGCGGGATGGGTGACTTTGGCACCCTCATGAGCTTCGAACGTTGGAGGTCACCTTGGATTTATCGTGGGCTCCCGCAAGTAGAGTTCATCCAACAACGCCTTAAAGAAGGTGGTGCCCTCGGCGTCCATGTCCAAGGTGCGAGAAATCCGTTCGCCGGGAGGTCTCCCGCTATTTATTCGGATAAGCCAAGCCCCCTCGATCAGACCTTGGTTCCAGAGTGGCGCTCGACGGATAGCGATCTTTCGCAGATTTGATTCGAAATGGTCGCTCCATGTGCCGTCGCCGCCGCGGCGCACCGAATCTTCCTTTTCGTCTATAATCACGACGTAGCCGATGACAATCTCGGGCGACAGCTGTTGGACATTCGCCGCCTCTTGTTCTAGGGCTGGTCGCAACCCTGATCGGTTGAAAAAGTTCACTCGCGCCGGCGCTGCAGGCGATGGCCTCGTCGGCCATTGGCCCGCAATGCGGGCCGGTGCCATGTCGCGGAGGGTTAGGAACCCATGACAGTTGTCCCGCCCCCCAAGCCCGCACGACAACGTGCCCAAAGTAATAATTAAATTGAATTTTCTCGGAAAAGTTGTATACTTTGTTTTGGTTTTTTGCGGCGCGGCCTGTCCGACGACCTGTTTGAACCGTGATCCAAATCACGGTCGTTCTTCGGTTCTCCATTTCTTTGAACTGTCTCCGTCCCTCTTCGCGCGCGAGCCCCATCATGACCGCCTCCCAGTCGACATCCGCCTCTTACGAGGTCGGCTACCGCAAGCCGCCCCGGCATACGCAATTCCAGAAGGGTCAGTCCGGCAATCCGGGCGGACGGCCGCGCCGGCCGGCCAAGCGCCTTGAAGAACTGGCGCTGTACGAGGCCTACCGCACGACCATCGTGATGGAGGACGGCCATGCTGTGCCGATGCCGGCCATCCAGGCCGTCCTGCGCCGCCAGCTCCAGAGCGCCGCCGGCGGCAATGTGCGGGCGCAGCGCGATGTCGTGGCGATGATCCGGGACATTGAGCTGGTCCGCAGCATCATCGGTCCGTTCGAGAACGGCGGCGCCGATGATGATGGCGATGACACGGACGATGCCGATCCCATCGATGGCGGCGACGTTGATGGCAGCGCCGACGCCACCGACAACGACGTCGACGGCACCGCCGATGCCGATCGTGATGATGCCGGCGACGCCGATGACGGTGAGCCGGCGCGGCAGCAGGCCGACGGGATCGGCGAGATGAAGCAGGAGGAGTGCGGCGTGCTCCACCCTCCCCTGAAGGGGGAGGGTCGGATCGCCGAAGGCGATCCGGGGTGGGGTGATGGCCGCGCCGCAAATCACAGCGACGCCGAGTTTGCGGAACCGCTGTCACCCCCTCCCGGCCCGCTAGCGCGGGCCGACCTCCCCCCTCCAGGGCTACGACATTCACACATCTATTGGGCCTTGTAATGGCGCGCGGAAACTGACTCCCTATTGGGATGATTCGGTTTCTGGAGGGCACTGTGGAGCTGACGCTGGGACGGTTCGGCGAC
>Ga0070734_10000831_pt1 | contig 53977 bp, 48 predicted proteins | sample Coa_R1_8_FD_66444 | JGI IMG/M metagenome (GOLD analysis project Ga0070734, IMG submission 66444) | Surface soil microbial communities from Centralia Pennsylvania, which are recovering from an underground coalmine fire - Coalmine... | ecosystem: Environmental > Terrestrial > Soil > Unclassified ...
AGGTGAAACGTGGTCTTCCCCAAATCGATACCGATAGATGCGATGTGCATGACGATGATCCTCCTTATCTGACCTGCCGAGTTGTAATCTACTCGGCGGCGGACCATCTCATTAATCCCCCGGCTGGGTTCTGAGCGTAAGGCCTATTAACGACAGCTACGAAGACGCTTTGGACACCGGCGACAAAACTCGAATTGCGGATGCAATAGCCGTCGTTTTTGACAGTCGCCTCCCGCAAGACATCGTGGAAACATTCTTACTGGTCAACAGAAGTTTAGAATTCGCGGCATTGATTGTCGGGGCGCGAAAAGAGTCATAACGGACCAATCTCGGAGGAGGATGTATGAAGCACTCCTACCAGCATCGCAGGACAGCCAACCTTTCCGAAAAAATTCAGCAGCGTCTCAACTGAAATGAAAGTAAGGCGTAACCGCCGATTCCCGTGGGTAGCCAGAGTGATAGTAGTGCTACTACTGGCGACCATGCCCGCGCTCGCACAGCAGCAGGGCCCGCCCACTCCTCAGCCACTGGGCATACAAACTGCCAATGACAAAAAGGCTGGTAATCAACAAACGGTAGGATCCAACGACCGGCTCTTTTATGTCCTGCCCAACTTCCAGTCGGTAGATGCTTCCCAACAGCTACCACCTCTTACCACAGGTGAGAAATTCAAATTACAAGCGCGGAGCCAGTTCGATTATTTCGAGATCCCGTGGTATGGAATTCTTGCAGGGTTCAGCCAGGCTCGCAACACATCAGCGGGTTACGGACAGGGCGCCGCTGGATACGGCAAGCGCTACGCGTCCGAGTGGGGCGATGGAACGATCCAGAATTTTATGGTGGGGGCCGTTTTCGCATCCTTTATGCAACAGGACCCTCGATACTACGTGCTGGGCAAAGGATCATTTTGGCATCGTGCGGGCTACTCTGTCAGCCGCATCGTTGTCACTCGCACCGATTCGGGAGGTACGGAGTTCAACGGTTCTCAGATCTTCGGCGGTGCCTTTGCTGCGGGCATTTCGACGTACAGCTATCATCCCCGACAACAGCGTACTTTGCGCAACGCCGCGAGCCTGTGGGGCACCCAGATTGGGCTAGACACTCTTACACAGGGCGTTAAGGAATTCTGGCCCGACATTCACCGAAAATTCTCCCACAAGCGGTAATGACCCGCCACACCTCGATCTTGCCCGAAATTCTACAGCTCCTAGGACTGACAAGTGATTGGCGGGTAGTTGGCGAGACATCTGTTGAGGTCAAGGTAACCAACCAGACTCGCTGATCCGAGTGCCACCAAGACCATGCGCTCCCGCTCAGGCCCGGAATTCAGCCCTTTTGGGCGGGCCATCTACCATTGACAACCGCAAGATGAGGGGTTACTATCCCGGCCAGTTTTCGGGGCTAATCATTTCCTTCCCTCAGTCCTGCCGGATCTCCGGCGGGAACGTTCAGCAGCCTGCCTCGATTGGGCTTAGCTTCTTCGAATCCTGAATTATCGTCCGATTCGTTTTACAGACGCTCTTACGTTCTCTGAAAGGAGATGCTATGAAGAGATCAGTCTCGGGAATTTCGATTTTGCTCCTCGCGTTGACAGTTGTTGCCGCGGCCCAACAACCAACTTCCACGCCGATCACGGTGGACTGCAGCAAGGGTCAGTCATTGAATAAGACGCTCGCCAATCTGAACCGGCAAGCGGCTTATACCGTATCGGTCAATGGAACCTGCACCGAATTCGTTCAGGTTATCGGCTTTCACAATCTGTTACTAAAAGCCCTGCTCGGAGCCACTCTCGTGCAACCCAGCACAGGTGGGGGAAGCCTCTTCAATGCCACGCTGTATGTTGGGTCCTCACAAAGCGTGCAGGTCGAGGGGTTCACCATTGACGGCAGCGCAGGTACGCTCGCCAATGTCGGCATCGTCCATGGCAGCACCGATATTCGTCTACGGTCTCTGGACATTCATGGAGGCGGTGGAAGCATTATCGTCGCTGAGAACAGCCAAGCCTCCATCGCGTATGTGCACGTGCATGATACCGGCTACGCTTCGCTCGGGATCTATGACTCTTCTGATGTACACGTTGAGCACTGTCTGTTCGAGTACACGACGAACGGTCAGAATCAATGGCACGTCGGCATCGACCTCGGAGCGTCGCACGTCACGATGTACGCCACAACGATTCGTAATATGCAGCAAGGTATCATCGGCGGCGGCGATTCCATCGTCGATCTGGCTGTCTACAACACGTACTACGTCGCCACTGGCAATACCGACGTAGTCATCGATAACTCCGGGGGCTTCAACTTTGAAGGCGTGGCGCTCACCGGCGGATCTCTGAACATTGGCAGCGCAAAACTCGTGCTCAATAAACCAGGCCAGTCTTGGGGAGGAACCACTAGCGGCGTGCTTCTCGATGAAGGAGCCACCATGACTGCCAACAGCGGATATCTCAGCATCACGGGGAGCTTAGGTCAGGGAATCGTCGCCATGAACAACTCGCACGCTACTCTGTTTGGCGCGACCATCACGCATGGAACTCACGGCGGCCTGGTCGTGATTAACAACTCGAGCATCGACCTGTCCATCAACAATACCCCTCTTTCAACGATTAGTGGGAACGCAGTCGATCTGTTTTGCGACTCGGACTCCATGATCACCGGAACGGTAAATATTGCAGGATCTCCGACAGCGCAGTGCACAAACTTGCTCACGTCTGAGACGGTTCCGCTACCGTAGAAAATGAGCGAGCACGGCAGGGTGCGGCGCAGATCCGCACCCTTTTTATGTTCTCGAACGAATTCATGTTCAGTGCAGCCGGTATTTTGCGTAGATAGTGAAAAATCTCCGTTTCACTCAAACCCCCGGCAGTACTGTTCGTGTTTCCCCCAGTTTCGGTTACGCCGTAGAGATTGCCGTCGACCCCTGCACGAGTGGACCCATGCTGCCGTAACATCGCCTCTCTAACAATGTCGGCAGTGTCAAAGCAGTTCTCGCGCACACACCTGTATGCAGTCCAGGAAGAGCGCCATCGCCTGATTTCCGCAATCGACTAGCGATCAAGTGGTGGATGTCGCTGGATGGGCTGGTCGAACCTGCCCGGAGAGTTTCACTTCAATCGCTACCTCGGCCTTTGCGTGACCCTGCGTGGCTCCCCAACTCGTGGCGAGTACCCTTCAGAGAAGGGTTAGGTACTTTCGATTGCCTCAAACCACATTTTATTGTTTTGGCATATAGAGGGTTTCTGGTAGTTTCGCGTAGTCGCGATGGTCTGGCCGGGAATTTGCCATTCGGACTAGAAACGACGCAAAGAGACGCTATTTCGGCCGCGCCCTACCCTGCCCGCTCGCTTCGTATGGGTGCTTGCAAGTCCCAGTTGTCGGCAAGCCCAAATTCAGGAAAGTTTACAAGGTCATGGAGGGCGTTACATGTTGAAGTCTGCTCGGGGATTCGTGTGTCTGTCGCTTCTTGTTGCAACCTGCTCGTCCGCATCGGTGAATGTCAGTTCTCCTTCCAATGGCGGAACTTACAGCGGTCCGGTGCAATTCACCGCAAGCGGATCAACTACGACCTGCGCAAAAGGTGTGGGCTCGATGGGTATTTACACTGCACCCGGAGTGTTGGCATACGTTGTCAACGGCGACAAGCTCAATACTGCCCTCAATTTGAGTCCGGCAGCGTATAACACCGTCATTACCGCATGGGATAACTGCGGCGGTGCCACAACCGCATCGCTCTCGATCACGGTACAGTCCGGAGGTTCTTCCGGCGTCTCCGTTACCTCGCCGGCAAACAACAGCACCGTCGGCTCCCCGGTAAACTTCACCGCTACGGCGACCACCACCTGTCCGAGGGGCGTTTCTGCGATGGGGATCTATACCGCTCCTTATCAACTTGCATACGTGACGCAGGGTGCCATCATGAACTACAACCTGCCATTGAATCCCGGAACCTACCACACGGTCGTCGAGGAGTGGGACGGTTGCGGCGGTGCTGCGACTACCGGGGTCACGATTACCGTCACTGGCAATGGCAAAAACGGATCCTTCTCTCAGCTGCAGCACAGTGGCGGCTGGGGCGAAGCCGGACAACGAGCCCCCAAATTCATTAATTGCTCGCCATCTCCTTGCGACAACATCACCTTCTCCATGGCGCAAAACATCAAGTCACCCTCGCTCAGCGGCGAAGCCACCCAGTATTCTCTTGGAGGCAGTGAAGGATATGGCGATGGCTTCTGGAACAACCATCTCATCGGAGATGGCTCTTCGCAAGGCATGCCCGACAAGAACCACTCGATCGTTCCAACCCTGCACACCTTCACCTACGACGTCTATTTCTGGGCCGACAACATTGGCCTGTCCCAGGCTGTGGAGTTTGACATAAACCAGTTTTTCAACAACCAGGGTTTCATCTGGGGACATGAATGCCGTGTCGCTGGCGGCAATGAATGGGACATCTGGGACAACGTCAACTCCAAGTGGATTCCAACCGGAATTGCCTGCTATCCCAACAGCAACTCCTGGAACCACCTTACTCTCAAGGTGCAGAGAACCTCCAACAACCAACTGCTTTATCAATCGATCACGCTGAATGGACAGACCAACACACTGAACCAGTATTACAATCCCGGATCGGCGCCCGGTTGGTACGGCGTTACCGTGAACTACCAGGAAGATGGCAACTCCGACCAGTCGCCATATTCCGTTTACCTCGATCAATTGACGTTTACCTACAAATAAGACTGTCTATTCTGTACGCACTTGAAACACGGGCACGGCTTATGACCGTGCCCGTCGCCCGAGCGCCGCAAACTCCACCTCAAAGCGGTATGATCACCAACTGTTTGAGGACTGCCATGTCCACGATTCTGAATTCCGACTGTTCTCTCGCGGCTTTCAATACTGTCTTTACCTATAACGGGCGCTATCCTGCCCATGCCTTCATCGGAGCGCGTGCCCGCGAAAGAAAACTCCTGTCCGCCGGAACCGTCTTATGGAAGTGTACGCAGCCCCAGTGAGATTCAAAGCTGCTTCACTCAGGCTGGGCACTTGCGTGAGCCACTGTACAGGGTGTTTCGGTCGTTGCATCATATACGCCCTTCGACTCGTTGACTCTGTCGGCCTCCGCCCCTAAGATGTGACTTCGACTCAAGACTCCCGTTGAGGTCGCCATTGTCCGAATCCATTGACCGTTCCTCGCGCAACCTATTGCGAGCCATTGCCACTGATGTTCACTTCTGGATCCCGCTCAGTGTTCTTCTCGGCGGGCTCGCGCTGTTGGACAAACTGCGTTGAACGCCAATCCAATCCCGCTGACACAGGATCGAGCACCCGCTGTTGAAGTAGTTCATATTGCCCGTCTTCGCAGCTTGCAGGCTTTGGGAATTTTCTGCGGATTTGCTGCCGGTGCCTGGCTTGGTGGCGCTGAGGCTCCGATCAAGCTGGTGAATCCCGACATTTCGCCAATCACCGTCTCGCTGATCATGGTGTGTGGAGTCTTCCTGGCACGCTGGAGCGTGCCAGCGTTCATCCGCGGTACGACGTACCTCAAAGCAGACGTTCGTCAGGCGCCACATCTGATCGTCTGGGCGATACTCGCGGGATGCATGTGGGCTGTCGCCAATACCCTTACGATCTACGCCATCCGCAACGTTGGCCTTAGCATCGCATTTCCCCTGTGGAACACGAATAGCCTGCTCGGCATCTTTTGGGGATTTCTCCTCTTCAATGAGCTGCATTACGCGGGATGGAAACGCTGGCTGGGAGTGATCGGCGGAGCGCTGTGCATGTTTGCAGGCGCGACGCTGCTGGCGATTGCTTCTTCGCATCAGGCCGCACCGGGTAAAGCGACGCTCGGTGTGCTCGCGGCTTTAGGAGCCGGCATTCTCTGGGGAACGATGTACATTCCCTACCGCAAGGCCTATCTCACCGGGATGAACCCGTTATCGTTCATCACATTCTTCACGATCGGCGAGCTGGTGACGATGGCATTCCTGGCGCTGACCTATCGCGGGCCGTCGCCGTTGTGGCACGAACTTACGAGCGCACGTCCGGTGTTGTTCTGGCTCATGCTCGGCGGATTCGTCTGGGTGTTGGGCGATCTTTTTCAGCAATACGCCACAAAATATGTGGGCATCAGCCGCGGCATCCCACTCTCGAACACGAACCAGCTTTGGGGACTGCTTTGGGGCATCTTCGTATTCCACGAGTTGCAGGGCGCTGGCCACACCGTCTACGCGCAGGTGGGCGGCGGATCGCTCCTGATGGCAGCAGGTGCAGTAGCGATCGCACTTTCATCAGCCACAGAAAAAGAACATTCGTCGTGGCGTGACGCCGCGCACCGGGAAGGCGAACGTTACGGAGTAGAGCGGGAATATGTTCGCGCCGGCATGGAAGGTCGTTCTTATGGCTCGGCATCCCATTCCAGGTCTTTCATTGATTGGTTGTTGATCTTGGGAACCACAGCCCTGTTCGTTGTGCTCGCATCAGTTTCTCGGCTGTCGCACGTCGGGATCAGCGTTGAGTGGGCTGTCGTCTTAACCGCAGCGATGCTTGCGCTTCTTGTCTGGTGTGGAGTCACATTGTGGCGCACGACCCGCTTCCGCTAAGCGAGCCACGGATGAGACACAAAGGCGCGGCTACGGGCCTTTGTAATCTCCGTGGTTCCACGTTTAGGCGTTGCTTCAGTTTCAGCCGCCAACCATCCCGATACTTATTGTGCTAGATTCACTGTTTCATGCACGTTGCCTCGACGATTTCTACACAGGGACTGACGCGCCGTTTCGGGGATCTTGTCGCAGTAGAGGACGTAAATCTCCGCGTCGCTCCGGGACAATTCTTCGGCTTCCTCGGCCCCAACGGCGCGGGTAAATCCACGACGATCAAGATGCTCACGGGCCTACTGGCACCGAGCTCTGGAAAGGTCGAAATCCTGGGTCTCGACTTGGACCAACATCCTGTGGAAGTGAAACGGCAGATCGGAGTCGTCCCGGAAGGCATGGCACTGTTCGGGAGGCTTACTGGTGCTGAGTTTCTCAGCTTCGCCGGACGCATGTACGGGCTGGATCGCGAGACCGCCGCAAAGCGTGCCTCGGAGCTGTTGGAATTTATGCAACTCGCGGATCAGCCGAAAAAGCTCGTGACCGATTATTCCCACGGCATGCAGAAAAAGCTCGCGATGGCTGCCGCTGTAATTCACGGGCCGAAGATTCTCTTTCTGGATGAACCCTTCGAAGGTGTTGACGCGATCGCTGCGGGGACCCTCAAGTCCATGCTTCAGAGAATGATCAGCCGCGGCGCCACCATCTTTTTGACTTCACATGTCCTGGAAATTGTGGAGCGGCTTTGCAGTCACGTGGCGATTATTCATCAAGGACATCTTGTCGCCCAAGGATCACTGGAGGAGCTTCGTGCAGGTGTACAAGCTCCGGGGCCAGCAGCATTGGGAGGTGATGGGGCGACGTCTGGCGAAAAGTTGACTCTCGAGGAAATCTTCCTGCGCATTGTCGGCGGTACGCGGCGCAGCGAACAGGAATTGTCGTGGCTAGGTTAGCCGAGGGAGCAAGGACCCGGCGGCCTGCTTCAGGGACGATTCAATCGGCGCAGCAGCTTTCTGCGACGATGCTCCAGGCTCAAGCGCCTTAGAACAGGAAACATTTTTCTCCGCTGTGTAATGGACATCGATTGCAACGAGTAGTGAAACGTCGCCCCACAATCGCAACATACCTTGTAGCTGTGACGATTGACGGTGAACACCCGGCTCAGTTTCCTATGGCGACACCCAAACGCGGCTTCCAAAACATTGGCGAGTGGATGTGTCACTCGGTCCCACAGCGGCATTTCCTCCTGGGCAAACATCTTGCAGCTACCTCCAGACCACGTACCAGCTTTGCATGCGTCATCCATTCATCAAGTGACTGCTCCCACAAGCTCATGTGATGCGACGCACAGCAGGCACCCGGAAGCGCAATTTTCGGACTCGACTCAGCCATACATCGAGATAATTCCAACGTTTTCAGCAGCTTCCGGCTCTCGTGCACGGCCGATTTTGGATGTGCAAGAATTAGACTCTTCCAAAAATGGAAAACTCGAAAGTAATCTCGGGTCAACTCACGGCGATCGCAAATCTCCGTTGGCGCATGTTCGTGAACGGTTTGCGCAGCAAGCGCGGGAAGATGGAACTTGTATCGCGCGTCCTCGTGACCTCGGCTTTTGCCTTGGGCGGCTTCGGAGGTTTCGCCGCGACGACCGGTTTGTCGTGGTACTTCGTCTCTCACGGAAATGCGGCGTTTCTCGCAATTCCGCTGTGGACGATTCTCTTCTTCTGGCAAGTCTTTCCCGTGATGGCGACCGCGTTTACCAACAATCCGGATTCTTCTGAGTTGCTTCGCTTCCCGCTGACCTATCGCTCTTACTTTCTGGTTCGTCTCGCATATGGGTTCGCTGATCCGGCGAGCGCACTGGGCTCAGTAGGGGTGCTCGGAGTTCTGCTGGGAGTAACAGTAGCCCGCCCAATGCTATTTCCATGGGCATGCATCGTGCTGTTTACATTCGCACTGTTCAACCTTGTCCTGATGCAGACCATCTTTGCCTGGATCGAGCGGTGGCTGGCGCAACGCCGGACCCGGGAGATCATGGGAGTACTTTTCATTCTGGTCACTCTAAGCTTCCAGATGATCGGGCCGTTGATCCAGCGGATCACTCACGGATCGCATCCTCAGCTCCTGCGCGATGTCGCTATTGTGGCGAAAGTTCAATCGGTATTGCCACCCGGTTTGGCGGCTGACTCGATCGCACAGGCAGACAATGGACACTTGTTCGTCGGATTCACCTCGCTGCTTTTTCTCGCGACATTAACGGTCGCCATCGGGTTTCTCTTGCACCTCCGCATCCGCGCCCAGTTCCGGGGGGAAAATTTGAACGAGACTTCGGCGCGGCCCTCAACCCGACAAGTTCTGCCGATGCAACTCGGTTGGCAGCTTCCCGGATTATCGCAATCTGTCGGGGCAGTCTTTGAAAAGGAAGTCCGCTACCTGTCGCGCAGCGGCCCCATGCTGCTGACGCTGATCATGCCGATTTTCATGTTGCTGATTATTCGAGTTGGTCCCATGAGCGCACTACGGCATTCCGGGGCGCTGAATCGCACGCCCGACACGGCATTCCTTGGGGCAGCCGCATACGGTCTGCTCATTTTGACGAATCTTGTCTACAACACCTTCGGTGGAGACAGCGGCGGGATGCAGTTCTTCTATGCGTCGCCAGTTCAGTTTCGCCACATCATTCTGGGGAAGAATCTTACGCATGCGGCAGTGTTGGTCGTTACGACGATCCTTGCGTGGTTCGCAGTGACGTATCTCTACGGCGCTCCGCATATGGCAGTTACGATCGCGACCGTCGCCGGGCTCCTGTTTGCGGCACCGCTGAATTTCACTGCGGGGAATTTGCTCTCTATCTATTCGCCAAAGAAACGCGACTTCGCGACGTTTGGCCGTCAGAATGTTTCGCAGACTACGGTCCTTGCCAGCTTCGGCATGCAGATTGTGATCGTGGGGTTCGGAGTAGCGATCTTTGCGATCGCAAAAATCTACAACAATCTCTGGATCGCGTCTGCGCTTTTCCTGGTGCTGGCGGCTATTTCAATCCCCATCTACATCATCGTCTTGAGAAGGATGGATCGTCTGGTGGTGGAGCGGAGGGAAACGCTGCTGGCGGAGTTGTGCCGAGCATAGCGAGAGCGCTCAGGCCCAACGAGGGTAGAAGCTTCAACAGGATCACAGCTCTTACTTCCCGGGTTCCGCGAAAAACCGGTATCCCACTCCCCGGACTGTGAGCAAATGTCGCGGATTCCCGGGATCCTCTTCGATATAACGACGCAGCCGCACAACAAAATTATCAATCGCTCGCGTGTCGGTGTCCTCGTGCAGTCCCCACACCTGTTCGAGGAGATCTTTGCGCGATACGATTTTGCCGTCATGGCGCACGAGGTGGCGCAGGAGTTCCGACTCCATCAACGTCAGATGGATCGTATTTCCGCCCGAGCGCAACTCGAGAGCACCGAAATCGATCGTCTTGCCGGAAAAAGAAAACTGCTGGAAGTCCCCGATCTCGTGGCCGTCGTTCTGCGATTCACTGGCATGGCCTCCGCTCATCCATTGACTGCGCCGCAACAATCCTTGCAGACGTGCGAGCAGAATTGAAAGATCGAACGGCTTCGCCAGATAATCATCCGCTCCTGATGCGAACCCTTTTAGCACGTCTTCCGGACGTCCCCGAGCGGTCAGCATCAGTACCGGCACATAATTTTTGGCAGCCCGCAATTCCGAGACGACACTGAAGCCGTCTTTTCCGGGAAGCATGATGTCGAGCACGATGAGGTCAAACTTTTCCTTCCTGGCCAGCAATTTGTCGGTAGCCGCTTCGCCGTCACCAACAACTTCCGCTTGATAGCCCTCAGCTTCGAGGTTGAATCGCAATCCCTGCGCCAGGTGCGCCTCATCTTCCACCACCAGGACCCGGCTCATGCTTCGGGCCTCACGCCATTGGCGGCTTGCGTTTGCATCTTGGGCAATTCGATCACGAGCGTCGTACCCTGCCCTTCGCCTTCGCTTAGCGCAAACGCTGTTCCGCCGTGCTTCTTCGCAATTGACTTCACGATGAACAGTCCCAACCCCGTTCCCTTCACATGCGCCAGCGATCGCGGAGTCAGCCGGTGGAATCGCTTGAATATCCTCTTCAGGTCATCGGCGGAGATACCTACTCCATGGTCGCGGACGGTTAACACAAGTTTCTTCTCATCCTGCGCTTCCAGTCGGACTTGAACATCGATCTGTTCGCCGGAATATTTGACGGCATTATCGAGCACGTTCGACACCGCGGTCCGCAGGTCCTCTGCGCTACCCCTTACATGCAGGCCGTTCCCGTTGGTGACGGCCTCTTCGTAACGCAGCGCCTCGGCCTGCAGGTGATACCTCGTTCGGATTGCCTCCATGCATTCGCAAACCAGTCTGCCGAAATTCACATCCGCCTTCTCTTTTCCCGCTTTCTTGTCACCCGCGCGACCGGCACGCAGTACCTGTTCCACAGTCTCGGTCAGCCGGTCAGCGTCGCTCAGCATGACCCGGTAGAACTCTTGTTTCTTTGTTTCAGGCAATTCGCGCCGCTGGAGTGTTTCCAGATGCAGGCGCATGGACGCGATTGGAGTCTTCAGTTCGTGAGTTACCGCGTTGATGAAGCTGTCATGCTGCTCACTCCTGCGCAACTCACGAACGAGGAAGATCGTATTCACCACCATGCCGGCAATCAGGAGCGCGAAGAAGACGATTCCAAAGAACAGCAGCACACCTTCGCGCCAGTTCAGGATGATCCATCCCACGTTCAGGGCAACGGCGAGTGCAACCAGGCCGATGCCTAGACACAGGAAGAAGACGATCGTTCCGCGACGGCTCGAGATGCGCATAGTACTTGTGGGGTGATTTTACCGCGCTGCGCACGAGGACTGTGAACGCAAGTCAAATCGGCCACCAACCTGATCAAGGCACGGAACTTACGATCGTCTGCCTTGAGGGGCATCTAATGGACCGTCGGACTGAATTCGCACCGCAGGAACCGAGAGAATCGCCCTGGTTGGCGAAAGCGAATGCGTAGGGATCCTTCGACTCCGCAACCGCTTCGCTGTGCGAAGCAGTTGCTCCGCTCAGGATGACAACTTTTCAAGTTCCTCGATAGTAACGCTTTGCCAGCGAAAGCCCTATCGAAAAGAAAAGGCCCCGGCCGTGGCCGGGGCTGTGTCGAACCTGATTGCTTAATCTCCAGAAGTGGCCCAGGATTCCTCGGGCGTAATCAAATTTCCATTCGGCGCTGCCACCAGTCCCTGCTTGATTTCCGACAATCGCACGCGTTTGACGTCCCAAACCAGACCCAGCTTCTGCAGAATCCAGATGCCGTACCAGTTGGTATCGATTTCATACCACCTCAAGCCGTGAGCCGCCGAGGTCGGATGGGCGTGGTGATTGTTGTGCCATCCCTCGCCAAACGTCAACAGAGCTACCCACCAACTGTTGGTCGAAAGGTCGCGGGTTGCAAAGCGCCGTGTCCCCCAAGAATGTGTGGCCGAGTTCACCAGCCACGTGGCATGCAGCAGAAACACAGTGCGGAAGAATGTGCCCCAGAGGAGCCAAGGCAGTCCGCCGATGGCGAACAGGACGACACCCAGAATGATCTGCGGAACATAGTGATATTTCGTAATCCAGACGTGGAACTTATCTTTGGCGAGATCGGGCACGTACCGGGCCAGCGTCGTTGCGTCATGGTGCATCGACTTGCCCATGAGAATCCATCCCATGTGGGCCCACCACTTGCCGTCGATCGGGGAGTGCGGATCGCCTTCCTGATCCGAATACTGGTGGTGAATGCGATGCGTGGCCACCCAGAAAATCGGGCCACCCTCTAGCGCAACAGTCGCGCACAGGGTTAAGAAATACTCGACCCACTTATAGGTCTTGTAGCCTCGATGGGTCAGCAACCGGTGATAAGCCATCCCGATCCCGAGACTGCCTCCAACCCACCACAGAAAGATCGCTACGAATAGCGCCTTCCAGGTAAAGAAGAAAAGCGCGGCCACGGCTCCGACGTGAAATAACGCCATAAAAATAGCCGTAATCCAGTTGATTTCGTTCTTGGCCGATTGAGCCTTTTCGAGATCTTGAAGTTGGATGTCCAATCGAGGGTCCCCGTTCCGGTAGTCTTCGACGTAGAAGAACCAGTTCCTAAGCTATCAGGGGACTTCTGCAACCATCTGTAATACTTGTGTAATAGGCCCGTTTAAAGGCATTACGGGGGTAATGGAAGGAAGTACTTTTTGATTGTTCAGGGGCAATCAAACACCTCGCGACTTTTCTTGAGTCTCGCAGGTTTGCCGGGAATCAAAGCCTGGCAAAGTTGAGGGAATATGCCTGAACAATTGATGGATGTGACGTCTTTGCCCACGCTTGATGAGATCAGAGCAGCCCAAGAACTCGTGTATTCATTGATGCAGCCGACTCCGCAGATGGTCTGGCCGCTTCTGAGCGAGCGTTTGGGAACGGAACTGTGGGTGAAGCACGAGAACCACACTCCGATCGGAGCGTTTAAGGCTCGGACCGCGGTAGTCTATGCGGCCGAATTGTTCAAGCAGAAAAACGACATCAGCGGATTGGTGACGGCCACTCGGGGAAATCACGGGCAGTCTGTAGCGCTTGCCGCACGCAGGTTCGGAGTGCCCGCCTATATCGTGGTTCCGCGCGGGAACAGCACCGAAAAGAACGCTGCCATGCGCGCACAGGGCGGAACGCTGATTGAATATGGCGATGACTACCAGGAATCCAAAGAGCACGCGCAGAAACTTGCCGGCGAGCGTGGATGGCATTTCGTTCCCTCCTACCATCCAAACGTCGTAAAGGGAGTCGCGACCTACTGGCTCGAGTTCTTTTCTGCCGTCAACGACCTCGATACCGTCTACGTACCCATCGGTCAGGGCTCAAGCATCTGTTCTTGCGCGGCGGTTCGTAACGCGCTCAACCTGCGTACGAAGATTATCGGCGTTGTCGCCGAAGGTGCGCCTGCATATGCGCTCTCGTTCGAAGCGGGTCGGAAGATCGCCGCTCCGGTCACTACTCTGCTAGCGGATGGAATGGCATGCCGGGTACCGGACGACGCTTCGCTTTCCGTCGTCCTAGAGAATGTAGAGCGTGTCATTCAGGTGAGCGAAGAAGAGATTCGGCAAGCTATGAGGACGATTTTCACCGACACGCACAACGTGGCCGAAGGGGCGGGTGCGGCAGGTTTCGCCGCGGCGATGAAAGAGAGAAATATGCTTGGCGGTAAGCGCGTTGGATTTGTGCTGACCGGTGGAAACGTCGACCGCGACGTCTTCGCAAAGGTTCTTGCAGACTGAGGGTGTCGCCTAGGCGGCTTTCCCTTTCACCTGTATCCCAGCCCATTTTTCGAGCAAAGTCAGGGTTGCAGCGTAGTCCAGATCTTTGTTTCCATCTTCGGTCGCCATCTCATAGACTTCCTCAACCGTTTCCAATCCGGGCAGCTTCACTCGTGCTTCTTTCGCGGCTTCAAGTGTGAGGCGAATGTCTTTATGCATCAGTCGCAGCGGGAAGTTCGGCGTGAAATCGCGCTGCAAGATGAATGGGGCTTTGTATTCCACCACGCCGGAGCGCACCATCGTGGCCTCAATCAGAGAAACTAACTGTTGCGTGTCCACGCCTAATTTGGTCGCCAAGGTCAGCGCTTCGGCGAAGCCCTCATAGATCATTGCAATCTGCAGATTCATGGAGAGCTTCGTCGCTTGTCCCTTGCCGGTTTCTCCCATACGGAAGATCTTTTTCCCCATCGCCGCGAACAAGGGCTTGAGCCGCTCGATCTGTTCTTCCGCTCCCCCAACAATAAACACCAGCGTACCATCTCGTGCTCCGATCTTCGATCCGGTCATTGGCGCGTCCACCCACGCTACGCCTTTGGCGCCGACCCGCTCCGCAAATCTCAATGTGGCTGAAGGAGAAATCGTGCTCGAATCCGCGATAATCGCACCCGCGGCCAACGACGACTCCGCGCCCTCTTTGCCGAAGATCACTTCTTCCACGGCGTCGGTGTCTGACACACAAAGCCACACCACTTCGGCTCCCTGCGCAGCGGCAGCAGGAGTTGGCGCGACTGCAGCTCCTTCGACCATTTTGCCTGGAGTTCGGTTCCACACCGTAACCTCATGGCCGGCCTTCACCACATTCGTTGCCATCGCCTGGCCCATAATTCCCAACCCCAGAAATGCAACGCGCATGCGAACTTCTCCTTTTTCCGCCCCGATCAGATGCTTAGGGATTAGATATGACGCGAACGATACAGGTCAAGCAATCAGCCGCGAATTTGCACCACAAACTCCTGGCCATCCCTCACTGTGAAAATCTCTTCACATCGACACTCTCGCCAGCTTACGGTATAGTGCGCGGGACAGATTTTAAGCCTCGTTCTGTGGAACATCCCCCTGCGATTGATTGCATCACCCACGGCAAGGAAATTTCAAATGACACGTTTTCAACTAGCTTTCTCTTGTGGAAGCCGCTTTCTGGCTCTCTCCACTGTGCTGGCCTTTTGGCTGGCGTTTGCCATGCCCGCTTCTGCCCAAAATACCCCGGTGCGCATCAGCGTCGACAATCTCACCAATTCTGACAGCGATCACAAGACCGAAGTCGAGCCCTCGATGTTCGCTTGGGGCAACACCATTGTGACTGCGTTTCACGTAGCTCGACGGCCCGGCAGCATCGGATGGGGCAGCGGCGATATCGGCTTCTCGACATCCACCGATGGCGGGAAGACATGGCACTACGGCGATCTCCCCGGACTGACCGTGAACTACAAGAACGGCACGTACGGAGCGGCCGCCGATCCGTCCGTCGCCTATGACGCGAAACATGGAGTCTGGATGATCTCGACTCTTCCGCTCGCTGGCCTCAATCAGAACTCCGGCAAGATCGGAGATGTGGCCGTCAGCCGCTCTACGGATGGCCTCCACTGGGGCAATCCTGTCATCATCGACAAGACGCACCTTGACGACAAGAACTGGAGCGTGTGCGACAACACACCGACCAGCCCCTTTTACGGAAACTGCTACACCGAGTGGGACCAGGCTTTCGGCACCGGTGAAGTTCTGATGAGTGTTTCCAAAGACGGTGGACAAACCTGGGGACCTGGCCTCGCCTCGTCTGATCACGCTGTCGGCCTTGGTGGCGAGCCGCTGGTCCAACCGAATGGCACGGTGATCGTTCCTTTTCAAGGTGGAGGCATTGATGTCTTCAGTTCAACGAATGGAGGCACGAGCTGGGGACGCAGTCAGCAGGTTGCCGTGATCGACTTTCATTCGCAAGCAGCAGGCCTTCGCAATTTGGACTTGCCAGCCGCAACGATTGACGGAGGAGGCAACGTCTATGTCGCATGGTCCGACTGCCGTTTCCGCGCGAACTGCGCGGAGAACGATATTGTCGTGAGCAGTTCTGCCGATGGCAAGACCTGGAGCGCAGTCACCCGCATCCCGATTGACCCAACGACAAGCACCATTGATCACTTCCTGCCTGGTATTGGTGCAGATCTGGCAACGTCCGGTGCGAATGGGCACCTTACGATCGTCTACTACTACTACCCCAACACGAACTGCAGTCTCAGCACTTGCCAGTTGGATATCGGATTTACCACCACGACCGACGGCGGAGCGACATGGACGGCGGGCGCGAAAATCGGAGGTCCTATGAATGTCGGTTGGCTGCCGGTTTCCGATAACGGACCGATGGTCGCAGACTATATTGGGGTTTCTTACTCGAATGGCAATCCGTTCGGCGTATTCGCCGGCGCGCTTCCGTTGAAGGGCACGACCTACGCTGAATCGATGTATACGACAAAAAACCCTCTGCCGATTTCTTACGACGCGCCTCGATTCAGTTCGATCAATGATCATCCAGTACCGAATGCACACTCGGATCATCCGATGAAATTCTTCTATGACGATGAAGGACATCGCGAGATTCCGCCTTCCCGCTGGGTCCGCAACACCGAGGCTCAATAGAATCGCGAGACGGCAACACCACAGAAACTCACAACCGCCAGCCTGCCAGCTGGCGGTTTTTCGTGTTGCTTGCAATATCGCAACCACGTGCGTAAGTTGTTGCTGGCGTTGATCCCACGACCGGCGTTACTGCGGTACTGTCAAGAAAAGTAAAAGGGAGCGTGGCAAGCCTGAAATTCATCTAAAATTCTGAAATCACAGATTCACTAAAAACAGCATTTGAGCATCGTAGTGATAACTTTCGCGATGCCACAGATCAGCACTAGGATGAAAGACTTAACTGGCTTCTATTCCCGGACGCTGTAGCAGGATGATTAAACAGACTCTTCGCAATCCGGCTCTCCGTAAGCGCGCTACGCAGTTCAGCCGTTTAGTGCGCCGCTCGGCGGTAACTCCGCGCTCTGGGCAGACCTACAAACCGCGTCTTGCCTCCAACGGAGAACTGGGCGTCACCTTCATCGGGCACGCAAGCTTCTTCCTACAAATCGGCGGGAAAAATGTTCTTATTGATCCCAATTTTGCGCGGTGGCTGTTTGTACTAAAGCGTCTCCGCCGTCCGGGGTTGCGTATTGCTGATTTGCCGCCGATCGATCTTGTGCTGGTTTCGCACGCGCACTTCGATCACCTGCACCGTCCGTCGCTGCGCGCGATCGTGCAGAATACTTTGCGGACCCGTGGCGTCGCACCATCGATCATCATTCCGACGCACGTTTCCGATCTCGTATCCGATCTTGGCTTTTCAGAAATTATTGAACTCGACTGGTGGAAGCAATCGCGTCTGGGAAATCTGACTGTAACGCACGTTCCATCCCGCCATTGGGGTGCGCGCATTTTGAAAGATTCGCACCGCGGCTATGGAGGCTTCGTCCTCAAAACCGGCAAGCATTCTGTGTATCATGCGGGTGACACAGCATACTTTTCTGGATTCAGCGAGATCGGACGCCGTCTTTCTCCCGACCTCGCGTTGCTACCCATTGGCGCCTACAACCCGCCGCAATTCCGCAACGTGCATGCGAATCCGGCAGACGCGACCAAGGCCTTCCTTGATTTGAAATCTCGCTGGATGGTTCCCATGCACTACGGCACCTTCCGCCTGTCGCATGAGCCTGTCGACGAACCCCTGCAATTGCTGGATCAGGAAGCCAGCGCTGCGGGAGTCAAGGATCGCGTCGTTGTTCTCGAAGAAGGCGTGACCCGGTTCTTTTAGTCGCTGCGACTCGCTTCACCCCAAGCATTTTCACTTGGCCGAATCCGACCGCTTCATTTCGATGCTCTCTCCGCCGGTATGCAGGACGACTGAGGTGACATGCCCATCTTTGTCGCTAACGAACGTATAAACATCGTCGGCCGTGGTTGACAAGAAGTCTGTGTCGCTTTCGGGGAGAAGGTCCTGCTTCGGCTCGTCATTCTCCTGCACCGAAAGATGATCTCCTTCGCGCCGCATCACGAGGACGACATTCGGCTGAAAAACATAACGCCCGGCGTAGCGATCCAGCAACTTCAGATCGATCGTGACCTGCTTGTGCTGCTTCAGAGGCGGCCTTGGTGGAAGCTTGTCGTACGGTGTGTATCCCTCCCATTCAATCGGCGTGAACGTGTTCTTCAGGAGGGTTTCGAGCAGGTACTTGAAGATGCCCTCGCCATTGCTGCTGTTGGTCATGATGACGATGCCACTCTTCTGCTTGTCGAAACAAGCCGTGTAGTTTCTCCAGCCATCGTCATGGCCCTCTTTGAAGAACACTTCCCCGTAAGGCGTCCAGTAAAGTCCCCAGGCCAATCCGTAGCTCAGGCGGATTGCCTTGTTCTCATCAGTGATCTCTTCGTTCAGCGATGGGAACTCATGTTTTGAGTTGATTTGAATTTGAGGACTCAGCATCTGTTCTCGTGTGGTGGCCTTCAGTCCTTTGCCGTCCATAACCGCTTGGACAAACAACGCAAAGTCGTGGGGCGTTGTCAGCATGGAACCCGCGGCATCCCCTTTTTTCCACTCCTTGCGGCCCAGCGATCTCCCGTACTCGTCATAACCGTTGGCAAAGTCATTCGAGAAGCGATCCTCCCAGATCATGCTGGTTCTGGTCATCCCGATAGGAGCGAAGACTCGGTCTTGCATCAACTCAGCCAGCGGCTTGTGAGTGATCTCCTCAACCACCAGTTGGAGCAGATCGATTCCCTCCCCCGAATATGCAAATCGCGATCCCGGCTCGAAATGGATTCTCAGTTTGTGGTCATCTTCCAGCCAGCGCCAATTCGGAAATCCACTGGTGTGACTCAATAACATTCGTGCGGTGATTTGTTTGTAGCGAGAATCATCGGCCAAGTCCGCATATCCTGGATAGTCGGGCAATGGCTTTGGCAAGTACTGATAAATCGGCCTGTCCAGATCTACCTTACCGTCGTCAACGAGTTCCATCACCAGGTATGCAAAGGCTACTTTGGAGAAAGAAGCTCCCGACATGACGGAATCTACGGTGAGCGGCAGGTTCTTCTCTTTGTCGCGAAAACCGTAGGCCTTTAAGTAGGCAATCTCGCCGTGGTTGAAAATCGCGATGCCTGCTCCCGTCACTTCCGCAGCTTTCATCAAATCGGCAGCGGACCGATCGATCTCCGACGGAGTGATGGCGCTTCCATCCAGGCGTCGAATGGAGGCCTGTGCAAACACCCACTCTGCAGTCAGCACAGCCAAAGCGAAGATTGCCGCAAGCGTCCGCCTACTCGAATGTCGATTCTCCATTTTTCAATCCGGGCGAAAGTTGAATTCTAGAGAATATATACGCAGCCGAAGACAGCAAGGGATGCAGCACTTCTCGGTTTAATCCTCTATTGACACTGAGCGGGTAGGCTCGGTGTAAACTGCTCGGAAATTCTCTCCTATGGAGGCTTTATGGCAGTAAGACCAATCCCTGAGGGCTACCACACACTCACCCCATATTTCACGGTGCGGGATGCGGTCCGCGCGATCGAATTCTACAAACAGGCGTTTGGGGCACAGGAACGCGGGGTCATGAAAGGTCCCGATGGCAAGGTCATGCACGCGGAACTGAAAATCGGAGATTCGATCGTGATGCTCGCCGACGAATTCCCCGAGTTCGGAGCCGTCGCTCCGGAGTCGGGCGGGAGCACGAGTATGGGCTTGCATATCTATGTCACGGACGTGGATGACGCTTTCGATCGGGCCGTAAAAGCGGGTGCAAAAGTAGAAATGCCGGTTGCGGATCAGTTCTGGGGTGATCGCTATGGCAAGCTGCGTGATCCGTTCGGTCACAGGTGGTCGATTGCGACGCACGTGAAGGACATGTCCGCTGATGAGATGAAGCGGAGCATGGATGAGGCTATGGCGCAAATGCAGAAGACCGCGTGAACTCAGTCTTCTGTTACTTCAAGAACGTCATCTTACGCGACGGACCTGTGCAGTCTCCGATTGCATGGGTCCTCGCAGTCTTACAAGCCTAGTACGCTAGAAGAATCCTGATGTCCCGCAGGTTGTTCCCGGTAGGTCCAGTCTCGACCGCATCCCCAAGCGCCTTAAACAACGGGTACGCATCGAATCTGTCCAGTGCACTGCGTACATCCAGGTTTTGCGCGTGCGCACGCACGATAGTGCTGCCATCCACCACGGCACCGGCCGCAGGACTGTTTCCATCCACCCCATCGGTTCCCGCGCTGAGGACCGTTATCTTATCGCCACTAATCTTTTCCGCGCACGCCAGCGCGAACTGCTGATTGCGCCCGCCAACTCCTCCATCGGTGACTTTCACGGTCACCTCTCCGCCGGAGATCAAGCATACTGGCAAGAACTGTTTACGCAATTCTCGTACCCTCCCGACTAGATAGTCGGCGGCTTTCTCGTAATCCCAGTCATCGCAGGAATTGTCGACGTGCACGATGAATCCGGCACTCTCGGCAGCCAAGCTCGTCTCGTCGATCGCCGTCCGGTTCGAGAGAATTGTCCACCAGCGTGACTTGTGAAAGACAGGATCGTCTGATTTTGGCGTCTCTTCAAGCGCGTGGCGCTCGAATAACTCGCGAGTCGAGGCCGGAAACTGTCTTAGCAGTTCATATTTATCGGCAATTCGATAGCAGTCTTCAACGCTCGTCGAATCCGGCATTGTTGGCCCCGAGGCGAGAGCATCAGGCGTACTCTCCGGGACGTCGGAAACCAGGAGCGATACTTGCTGGGCTGGATAAGCCGCTTGCGCCAGACGTCCGCCTTTCACAGAGGACAAATGTTTACGCACTGTGTTGATTTCGGAAATCGGCGCTCCGGAGTGCACCAGTACTCGGTACGTTGCGATGAGGTCATCCAGCGAGATGTCATCGTCGATGGGCTTCTCTACGATTGAAGATCCTCCACCGCTGATCATGAAAATTACTAGAGCTGAAGCTGGCTGCGCTTCCACCGCACGCAACATCGCGGTCGCGGCTTGAACGGATTCGGCATTCGGGGTCGGGTGACCTCCTCGGAAGTAGCGGAATCCAGGAACTTGCCATGAAGGATCTACGGAGCTGGCTACTATGCCTTCGAGCGATGCTCCTACGTGGCCGCTGAGGGCTTCGACCATCGTGTGCCCTGCTTTGCCCAAGGAAATCACCAGTACTCGCGAGTATACATGGAGATCGTAAAGGTCCTCACGCACGCGCAGGATCCCGCGTTCGCAATGCACGTGACGCGCAAATCCGCTTTGAATCGACGCCTGGGCAAGGGCTTGCGCAAAAATGTTTCGAGCACTCTCGCGCATCTGCCGGTATTGCGCTTCGCTGGCGGAATCGGGCATTCGGGGGATTATAAATAGCTCTTGGCTCTCGGCTTTCAGCTAGAAGTCCTCAGCTGACAGCTGATGGCTGAAAGCTGATAGCTTCTTTTACCCACGTTTCGATTGCTTCACGCAGTTCCTTCAGTCTGCCTTCGAAGAAATGATCTCCTCCTTCGATCAGGACTAGCTTCTTCGGTTCCGGGATCGAGTTAACCAGTTCTTGTAACTTGGAGCGCGGACCGAACTGATCGCGTGCTCCGCTGATAAAAAGCTTGGGCAGCGTGCAATCTCGAAGGAAATCGTATGTATAAACCCGAGGCTCTTCGTTGTCCGCGGCGACCGGAGCGACGGGAACTCCCACACCGATGAGTGCCTTCACTCGGGAATCAGAAGACGCGGCGCGCAATCCAACGGCTGCTCCGAACGAGAATCCAGCGAAAATCAGCGGCAGATGAAATTCCCCATCGAGCCAGTCGAGAGCTGTGCGAACATCGTCCACTTCTCCCTTGCCGTAATCGTGTTCTCCGTGACTAAGCCCTGTGCCGCGAAAGTTGAAGCGCAATACCGGAAAGCCAAAGCTGTTCAGCGCCTTCATCGTATGAAACACGACCTTGTTGTGCAGCGTCCCACCAAACAACGGATGCGGGTGGCAAACGAGCGCGGCGTGCGTCGCGTTCTCGGCACCGGCGTTGAGCAGAGCTTCCAGATTCCCGGCTGGACCGTTGAGTGAGAGAGAACGGATCGAAGAGTTCGACGAGATCACGTATCCAGATTACACAAAACTGACCTCGGACCTCGGACCTCAGACCTCAGACCTCAGACCTCAGACCTTCGACCCTGGACGTCGGAAGCTTGGCCTAGTGATTGAGCGAATCCCGAGTCCTGCGACTGGCCTGCCGAGGTCAAAAGTCCGAGGGCTGAGGTCTGAGGCCCGAAGCCTGAAGCCCGATTTGCTATTCTCTTCCCCATGGACGCTGTCACGTTTACACGGCAACTGGTCGACATTGAATCGATTTCGGGGAATGAAGCTGCTGTTGGAAATTATCTTTACGGCGAATTGTGTCGCATCGGCTATCAAACACGGAAAATCCCGGTTGAGGGTGACCGGTTCAATGTGTATGCGATTCATCCGGACCATCCCAATCCGGTAGTTGTTTTTTCCACACACATGGATACCGTTCCTCCGTTCATTGCTTCCTCAGAGGACGCGGATCGTATCTACGGACGTGGGTCGTGCGATGCCAAGGGAATTATCGCGGCGCAGGTTGCGGCTGCGGAGCGTCTGCAACGTGATGGAATCTATGTCGGCCTGCTTTTTGTAGTCGGAGAAGAGCGCGACAGTCTCGGGGCCAAAATTGCGAACGATCATGCGCCTGCCAGTTGCAGATTTCTGGTGAACGGCGAACCCACCGAAAATCATATCGCGCTCGCATCGAAGGGAACTTTGCGCGTCGAAGTCACCGCCCGAGGCCGCATGGCGCACTCCGCGTATCCGGAACTCGGCGAGTCCGCGATCGATAAACTGATTGCTTCGCTGGCAAGAATGAGAGCCATGCCTTTGCCATCCGACCCGCAAGTTGGACCTTGCACGTTGAACATTGGACTAATCGAAGGCGGACGCGCACCGAATGTGATTCCGGATTATGCGCACGCAGATCTTCTGTATCGACTCGTTGGATCAACGGACGAGTTAAGGAAACAGATCGTCGCGACGGCTGGTGATGCCGTTGAGGTTGCTTTTCCTCTGGAGCTTCCCTTCTTGCGGCTGCGAACAGTCGACTCGCTGCCAACGATGATTGCAGCGTTCACCACGGATATTCCGAAGCTGACGAAATGGGGAGAACCCCTGCTGATCGGTCCGGGATCGATTCACGTCGCGCACACCGAAGGTGAATACATCGAGAAGCGGCAATTGCATGAAGCGATCGATCTCTATTGCGAGATTGCGAAAGAGTTACAAAAGCAGGTTTAGCGATATCTGCCACCGAGGCCATACAAGGACCCATCACCACAGAGGTCACCGGGTATACAGAGGCACAATCCGCGAAGTCCCTTCCTTCGCCTTCACACCGCCGCGACTTCGACAATTTTCTCTTACATTGTGAAACGTTTTCCTCGCCCAATCACTATTCAGTTAGGGCTGCTGTAGCGGCAGAGCCTTTTCTATAGCTCCAGCCGCATTTCCCCCACAAACAGATGAGGCTGAGCTGAGGGATCGTGAACTTCCGTCTGTCCCCAACGGAATTGCTGATTGCGGTGCTCGCCGTGTGGCGTGGCACACATCTGCTGTGGGGTGAGGACGGACCATTCGAGATCTTCTTGTCGTTGCGAAAGCTTGCGGGACGCAGCTTCATCGGTGAACTGCTGGATTGCTTTTATTGCCTCAGCCTATGGATTGCCATTCCCATCGCCTGGTGGATGGGAAGTAACTGGATCCAACGCGTCGTGCTCTGGCTCGGCTTCTCCGGCGGTGCAATTCTGATCGAGCGGGTTACCGTTGCACGCACACCACCGGCTGCCGAGTGGACCGAAACACCGGAGCGTTCTTCCTCGATCGAACGTTAGAGCGTAAAGAGCAGAACCGGCCAGTTCTGATTCAGGATGGTCGTTCCTTATTGTGTTGCGGGAGTTTCACGAAACCTGCTGCTACCTGATCGAACTCACAGTGTGGAAGCGGAACATCGTCAATTGTGTGGTCGATAGTTTGACGTACTACAACCAGTCTCACTACTCGTTCACCGTTACGGTGTAGTGAAGTCCGGTTGCTTGCGGAGACCGTCCCTTTGTGGCGAAGGGCGGTCTCTTTTTTGAGATGTGAACAGAAGGAGACTGGCGCGGGTCTTCTACTGCGGGCTCCAAGTCATGTCGACTTTCACTGGAATATCGTTCTTCACCGGCATGGTCAGCAGAGACGGTGGATCGATCTTGAAATCGGTTAAAGTCGTCGGGATCATCCCGGTAATGTGCTTCACGCTTCCCTCAGTCTTAACCTCGAACGGTACTTGCTGGTAGTGGGCCGTCTGCCCGGCAAACTGAATTTCGAGGTCCGCCTTAACTGTTGTTGAACCTTCAGCGGACTCGGGCAGTCGTGTCCGGACCATGACCATGGGATACTCCGCCCCCTTCGTCACCTGGATCATGTGCAAGTCGCGGTTGCTGTCGCCTGAGTCGAACGATTTCACGGGCACAGCAATCAGAAAGTCACAATGTCCCTCGTGACAGACTCCCTTGCCGCGAGCGGCATGACTCACTCCATCGGTCTGATGGAGCGGGTGTGACACATGATAAGTAAGCGTGCTTTCTTTCAAGACCCACGTATTGTTTGCAGCACCGAGCCGCGAGAGTGTCGCGAACAGGAAGAATGCCAGCAGCTTGTTGTTCATAAGTTCAAGATCAGAGTCAGAATTTCACCGATACCGCCAGCAGGGCCGCGCCGAACGCCCCGGCCGTTACGATGGCCACCGGGCCGTGAGCCGAAGCGATCCCGTGAACTTTCTCGCCATTATTCTTTTGGCTAAAGGCCATCGCGCCCAGGATCGGAGTCGCGATCATACCTGGTCCGTGAATCCAGGCAAGAATCTTGTGCACCTTAATGGGCCCCTTGGTTTCGGTGCCGGCAATTCGCGGGGCACGTATCGCGTAGTAAGCGGTAATTCCATAGAGATCGCCGGTCAATGCGCCGAGGGCCACATGCAGATCGCGAGACGCCGTGCCTTCGCTCTTGCCGCCAGCATTCAGAGAAGTCACCACGGATGCGATCATTGGGACCGTCGTGATCAGTCCCATACGCTGATGGATCTTTAGCATATGCGTGCGCTTATCAAGCAGAGCCTGTTGCCGTGCATTGGCCTGCGACTCGGAAGCCGAAAAACCGAGATCCTCAAGCGAAGGCTCGGTCTTCGAAGGAGACGGAGCACTTGGAAGATTTGCCTGCTGAGTCAAGGTAAGGCGCACGCTTTGGGAACCGCCGGCGGTCACTACTACCTTCTGCGAAACGGTTGCGCCATCGGAGGACGCAAGGATCTCATAATCGCCCGTCGCAAGATTCGGAATGGAGAAGTGACCCTCGGAGTCGGTCTGGGCTTCTGAAGACTGACCGGACGTCAATGCCTTTACCGAGATCTTTGCGTTCGGCAATGGCTTGCCCGACGCATCGGTGACTGTGCCTGAAAGAGTGGCCGCGGAATCCTGCGCGTGGAGTGGTAGCTGCACAAGTACAAAAATTATTACAACTCCGAGAACGAGCCTCACCGGTATCGAACTCATCGGAGATTCCCTCTTTGTGTATTGAGACCAAGGAGATGCTAATGGTCGACAGATGCCCGAATCATAAAACAAGATGTCTGAAATCTCGTTAACCTTTCGATGCGAAGGTTTATGAGTCAGTTTCTGCGCACCCGGTCGAGGGACTGTCTACAGCTCTCTTAGAAGTACTGCCCGCGTTAGACTGATTGAATGGAAACTTCGACGCTGAATTCCCTCTCCCGTGCCTCCTCCGCCTACTTGCGTTCGGCGATGCATCAACCGATTCACTGGCATGAGTGGGGGCCGGAAGCATTTGCTGCCGCTCAGCGCGAGAACAAACCGATGCTGCTCGACATCGGCGCGGTATGGTGCCACTGGTGTCACGTGATGGATCGCGAGTCCTACGAAGACCCTGAAGTTGCTGCGATTGTGAACGAGCACTTCATCGCAGTGAAAGTTGATCGCGATGAACGTCCTGACATCGATAGCCGGTATCAGGCTGCGGTGCAAGCGGTCAGCGGGCAGGGCGGATGGCCATTGACAGCTTTTCTCACGACTGATGGCAAGCCGTTCTATGGTGGAACGTATTTCCCCCCGAACGACGGATATGGCCGCCCGAGTTTCCGGCGTGTGCTCCTCAGCATCGCCAATGCCTACAAGGAGAAGCGCGGTGACGTGGTCGAGCAGGCGTCGATGGTCGAAAACGCGATCGCACAATCAGAATCTTTTGCCGGAAAGAGCGCGAGGGTTTCGGGCAGTGTGATTACAGCAATTCAGGACTCGGCCCAAAAAATGTTCGATCCGCAGCATGGAGGTTTTGGCTCGGCGCCAAAGTTTCCGCATCCTTCGGCGCTGGAGTTGCTGATCGAGAGATACGGCCGAAGCCGTGTCGGAGCAGCATCCTCAGACGGTCCTGCGGGGCGAGAATCGGCGGAAAATGTCCTCTTGCGTACCATGGTCACCACCACGCTCGAGCACATGGCCAATGGCGGCGTCTACGATCAACTAGCTGGAGGCTTCCATCGTTATTCAGTGGATGAACGCTGGGTTGTCCCGCACTTCGAGAAGATGTGCTACGACAATTCGGAATTGCTGAAGAACTACGTGCACGGCTATCAGGTGACCGGATCGCAATTCTTTGCCAGCGTGGCGCGGGACATCATTCGTTGGATGGACGAATGGCTGAGCAATCGGGAGCGTGGCGGATTTTATGCCTCCCAGGATGCCGATATCTCAATGGACGACGACGGCGACTACTTCACCTGGACTCTCGACGAAACGAAGGCGGTGCTGACGGAAGACGAGGCGCAAGTTGCGGTTTTGCATTACGACATCAACGAAATCGGCGAGATGCGTCACAATCCCGCCAAGAATGTGCTCTATGTGCGCGCCTCGGTCGGCGAGATTGCGAGACGCATGAACCTAACGACCGAGCGAGTGGTGCAGCTTCTTGATTCGGCGAAGAAGAAAATGTACGCAGCGCGCCTGCGGCGTCCTACCCCTTACGTCGACAAAACCGTCTATGTGGGGTGGAACAGCCTGTGCATCTCGTCGTATCTCGAGGCTGCTAGTGTCTTGAATCTTCCGGATGCAAGGAGATTTGCCTTGCGCTCACTGGATCGTCTACTGAGCCGAGCGTGGAAGGATCAAGCGGGCACAGAGAACAGAAGCACAGCTGCGGGTGGTACGTTGCTCCACGTAATCTCTTACTCAGACCCGAAGGCCGAGCACCGGGAAGTTCCGGGTATGCTTGATGACTACGCCTTCACGGTGCTCGCCTGCCTCGATGCATATGAGGCGACGAGCGATCTTACCTATTTCAATTTTGCACGTTCGATAGCCGACGCCATGGTCGCTCGATTCTTTGATCCCACATCGGGGGGATTTCTCGACAGCGAATCATCTTCTAGCGGTAATAACTTTGGCGTGCTGGCGACGCGGCGGAAGCCCCTGCAGGACTCCCCTACTCCGGCGGGAAATCCCATGGCGGCGATGGCGCTCATCCGACTGCATCACTACACCGATGATTCCACTTATCACGAGAAGGCGGAGCAAACACTCGAGACGTTTGCAGGTGTGGCAGAACAGTTTGGCATCTTCGCCGCAACTTTCGGAATTGCGGTGGCAAGGTTTCTGGAGAGCCCGGTGCAGGTAGTGATCATCGAGGGTGACGACAAGCTGGCCGATGAACTTCGCAGCGCCGCAACCGAGCACTTCGCATTTTCAAAGGCTACGTTGCGGCTTAAAGCGAGTCAGGCGATCGCCCAGAATTTACCGCCCGCCTTAGCGCGCACGATTCCGAATCTTCCGCAGCTCAAATCGGGCAGATCGTTCGCAGTCCTTTGCTCGGGGTCTGCATGTCAGCCACCCGTTTTCTCTGGTGAAGAACTGCGAAGAGCTTTGGGGGAAGCGTTGCGAACCTCGCGCTAGCAGCAAAAAAATAAAGGGCTGATGGGTTAATAAGGTCCATCAGCCCGAAGATTGCAAGCCTTGGTATTTGGCCCAGTTACGACAGGTTACTTTGGTTACTTGTCACGCCAGCCTGCCTAGATTATTTTGCAGGGAGGTTGCAGCCAGTTTTGGGGCACAGAATAAGCGGGCCGCCGTCCTGGGCGGGAACCTGTTGGACGGCTGCCGCTACAAATGTGCCTACTAGACCTACGGTCAGAATCGCGATCCTGAGAGCACGCTTCATGGGTTCGTCTCCTGTATTCCACGTAGAGTAAATCCTGTAGTACTTTCTACGTGGACAGGAATTATAGGGTACGTGTCAAGCCCTCTGACGAAACACCCGAAAAGTCGAAAACGACGCCCTTATTCGCCCCGGGCACCCCTCGCTTCTTTATCCTGATCAACTCCCTGTTTTATCAGTTATTTACGGATACCATCTAACGGTTGGCATGACACACGGATTGGGTGGGAAGTCATTTGTCCGCTCAATTTACGAAATCCGAACAAGGACTGGCGAACAAAAGTAGGGACTCGTTCCGGTCTAAGGTGAACTCACTTCTTGGGAGTAAGGTGACTCACGCTGAAGCTACCGGTTCCTCGGCCTCCAGCGGAAGCCGCAGCACCTTCCGCAAGGGGCTGCCCATTCGATGGGACCGTGCGAGAAAGGGCTCGATCGACCATTCCTTCAAACATGGGAATCAGGGAATCCGCTGGCAGTGGATGGTGGATGTCTGAAAGGCTCTGCTCCCAGCGCTGCGGCTGCAGCAGCGAGCGTGACGTATCACGCACAGGACGCTTCACTGCAACGTAGGAGAGCCAGAGAGTAAGGCTTGCATTATAGGTCGTCATGTTGATGATGCTCATCCAGGGATCGCCCACGTGATTTCCTACCCAAGAACAGATCAGGATGAGTTCGATTACCGCAAAAGATCCGAAACCCAGCGCAATCCCAAAGCTGTGCTGCTTTCGACTGACCCCGACATACTGGGCAAAGAAAAGCAGGAACATCACCATTCCGACCTGAATGATGCGCACGCAGCGTTGCGAGGTGATGATGGCCTGGATCCAGGGAGACATATGTGGGGAGTTTGCGGAAACAGACACCACGGCCGCGACCAGCAGCATCACCAAACCGGCCCATTTAAACAGCACGCTGCCTAGATCGCGCAACGTGTGAAAAAACTTAAACATGTCAACGAAGACTTCGTGGATCACCAGAAAGCCGCAAGTGACACTGATCGCGTTGCAGCCCCAATAAACGTAGAAGAGCGCCGAAGGGGTGCGCCAGAAGAAGGCAGGAAAAAGCACCGCGAACGTAGCCAGTTGGGTGATGATATACGCGAAGAAAAACTTGAATTGCCGGAACAGACCACGGCGAAGCATGAACAATGCAATCCCCACCTCCAGGAGGGGGTGCATGATCCAAAGCGCATAGTACAAGAACTTTACTTTGTCGCTCATGCTTCCTGTCGAACTGCAAATGCCCGTTTACACTGGCCAAACCCCGTCACCAGTGAACGATTGGCGTATGTTCAGTGCCCAGACGTTCGGCGTCGTAGACCTAGGCTAGCCGCTGGAAATCCGATGTTCAATGCACTGAGGTAATCCGACGTAACGTTACCCTTGCACCCGTTTCTGGGCAAGTTACCTTCGTGCTACGGTTGAAAACAAAGGATTTCCTGATATAGACGAGCTCGTAGTAGTGGACCTCTCAAGGTGGGCCATCGCACCGTTCTAGGCGTCAGGCATGGAGTGGATGTAGGCGCGCATCATGCGCATCTCGTCGTCTTTCTCGTCTAGATCGTGGAGCAAGATGTCGCGCAAGGACACAATGCCGACCAGTTGTCCTTCGTGACAAACCGGCAGATGGCGGAAACCGTGGCGCCGCATCAGGGCCATACAGTTTCCCAAGTCCTCGGTGGTGCTGACCGTGAGCGGATCGTCCGTCATTACCTCGGCCATGCACGTACTACGGCAATCGCGACCCTCGGCCACGACGCGTCGCATCAGATCGCGCTCGGAAAAAATCCCGACAAGCTTTCCGTTGTGAACCACTGGAACCGCGCCGATGTTGCGTTCCACCATGGCGCAGACCGTTTGAAGAACGGAGTGGCCCAGTTCCGCTTGATAGGTCTCCTGATCTTTGATCAGGTCGCAGATACGCATTTTGATCCCTCCCGGCCAACTGAAGTCCGAGCAGTCCAAAAGCATCTACCGGGTCGCGAGTATATGCCTGAAACAAGATGTAAAGAAAGAGAAAAAGGTTGGAGAAACGTTCTTTCGTGCCATTTCAGGACCGAATAATCAGTTGTGCGTGGTCCTCATTCCCTGCCCGCCGAGGAATACGAAGTAAGAGCTGTTCCACAAAGCCGTCGGTACGGTTCCTCTCGGACGCGCCGTAATCACGATGTTGTACTCATCGGCTGGCCCGGTATTGAGCCCGCGCAAGGGATCGTCGCCGGTCGTTGACCTCCCAACTTCTTGCGTGTGCCGGCTTCCCACTGGTTCCACTGTCGCGAGCCACGCCAGAAATTCGTGAAGATCGCGGCTGCGTGGACGTCCCGGGATGAGATAACTTACCTCGGCATCTTCTGTGGAGAAGTGCCAGGCAAGTGAGGCGGCTAACTCGACTGCTTTCTCGTATTCCGATTCCAAGACCAGGCCAGCGCTCGGATTGTCGAAAGCTATGCACAGCTTGCGCTCATCTTCACGGGCAAACTCGCGTACCTTCAACGATCCAGACTTCGCAGTTGCCTTCCAGTCGACATGGCGGGCAGAGTCATTGGGCTCGTATTCGCGAATGCGGTAGAGATCGGAGCCGCGACCGCGCACAAAGCTTTCCCACTCACCCCGGACCAGGGGAAGAATTTCGAAGACTTCGTCGGTCAAGTCAATCCGCGGATAGACCAAGACCTCGCGCGCCAGTGATACATGCCTTGTCTTGGTCAGAAAAGCAAAAGGAAAACGCGTCGCAAGACCGAAACTGTTTTCCTGATATCGGCCGCGCTGATCGAACTTCAACTCGAGATCGGCAATAGCTTCGGCACGAGCCGGCAGAAACGGAAAATACGCCATTCCAGCGAAGATTCCAGGTGGCGGCGGAATCACGGTGACCCGCTTCAGACGGCGATCCGGCAACCGCAGCCACTGCTCTTCCTGCGGGCGGTTGAACGGAAACGCGAACGTCGTAGCTTCCCACTGCCACTGCTTGGAGGTTTTCTTCCGCTTCTTACGCGTCGAGACGACCCGTATGGAAAACGAGGGGAATACACGCCGCGGGTTGCGAAGTACGATGCGCCCCAGCACAGGACGTCCCGCAAAGACATGCTCCGGCAGATGAATATCGAGTTCGAGATGGCGCAGCACCCAGGCTGACGCGTATCCCGAAACTATGATGGCTGCGAGCATCGCCGCCACGACAATGTAAAGAAGATTGTTGCCCGTGTTCAGCGCTGCGATGGCGATGACAAGTGTGACCAGAACGTAGACAATTCCCGCCTTGGTCACATCGTAATCAAACGACTCTCTGAGGCGTTCCACCGCGACGCGACGTGCCAGATAAGGAACAGTAACCAGTCCCACCAGAGTCGCCAGCACCAGCGACGCCGAAGCCAGAATGACAGTGGCCCAAAGGTTACCGGCATCGCGTGAGATCGTGGAGAACAATGCCGCCGTAAACGCGAGACCCAGGCCAATTAGCGATAGAAGGAACTTGATCCACACTTCGGCGCTGGTCGACTGCAGCCATTCGGCCACCCGACCGGGAAATGAGACGCTTGATTTCAACGGATTGGCAACGGTAGAACCCACTCGTTCGAAGCCTAGCATTCCTCGAAAGAACGAACAATCGACATCCGATTGCGAGAAAAGCGTTCGTAACTAGACACGGGAAACAGCACTTGCTCTCTCCACTGGGTAAATGTTCAGTATTCATTGCCCAAGCCTTTGTGCTACATTCTGTTCGCTCTGGTTACCAGGCAACAACACCACCCATTCACACACTAGCCCTCAGGAGGTTGCCATGCCCATGAGTAAGCGTGCAGCGGCAGAGTTTTTCGGAACATTTTGGCTGGTTTTTGGCGGATGTGGTGCGGCCGTGTTGGCCGCAGCATTTCCAGCGGTTGGCATCGGTTTTATGGGAGTCGCCTTCGCTTTCGGACTCACTGTTTTAACCATGGCTTTTGCTATCGGACACATCTCGGGCTGCCACCTCAATCCCGCCATCAGTCTCGGGCTTGTGGTCGGCAAGCGCTTCCCTGCCTCAGACCTGCTCCCTTACGTGATCGCCCAGGTTCTCGGCGCGATCGCGGGCGCAGGTGTGCTCTATTACATTGCGATCGGAACCGCAAGCTTCGACCCGCACGGGGGCTTCGCCTCTAACGGTTATGGAGCGAATTCTCCGGGAGGATATTCGCTGCTTTCGGCATTCGTTGCCGAGGTCGTGCTGACTGCGTTCTTCCTGATCGTAATCATGGGCTCGACTGATGAGCGCGCGCCCAAGGGATTTGCTCCGATCGCCATTGGCCTGTGCCTGACGCTGATCCACCTGGTCTGCATACCGGTGGACAATACGTCGGTCAACCCGGCGCGCAGCACCGGTCCCGCAATTTTCGCCGGAGGATGGGCCTTGCAGCAATTGTGGCTGTTCTGGGTCGCTCCGCTCATCGGCGGGGCACTCGGGGGAGCAATCTACCACTTCATCTTCGACACGAAGGGGAAGGTGGAGGCTGCAATCGCAAAGGAATCACGCGTTCCGCAACCGGTCTAGATGGCAAAACGCCGCGGACTTATCCGACAATTCGTATAAGTCCGCGGCGAAATTTCTTCTATGCGACTGGTCACTAACCTCTCGCCTTCTCAGTAACTCGTGAGCTCCTTCATGGCTCGATACAGATCGTTCGGCTGCGGCAGAATCGCGTCTTCCAAAATCGGTTGGTAGGCAACGAACGTGTCTTTCGCTGCCACGCGGCGCACCGGCGCGTCAAGCTGATCGAAAAGTTGGTCGGCGATGCGGGCCGCGATTTCAGCTCCGTATCCCCAACTCAACGTGTCTTCATAAGCCACCAGCGCGCGATTCGTTTTTGAGACGGACGCTGCGATTGTGTCCCAATCAAACGGATTCAGAGAGCGAAGGTCGATAATCTCCACCTTGACGCCCTGCTCGCGCTCCAACTTCTGCGCGGCCTGCAGGGCGCGAGGAACTACGGCTCCGTACGTGATTACCGTCAGATCCGTTCCAGGCTGAACAATCTTCGCCTTGCCGAACGGAATCATGTAATCCGGCCCCGGATACGCCGCCCGCCCATACGACTCGCGATACAGCCGCTTGTGCTCAAGGAACAGAACAGGATCGTCGCAGCGAATCGCCGTCCGCAAGAGACCAGCGGCATCGAGTGAATTCGACGGAAACACCACTCGTAGACCCGGAATGTGGGTGAAGATGCTCTCGCCGCATTGCGAGTGATAGATCGCGCCTCCGGTCAAATATCCGCCGATCGCAACCCGAACGACTACCGGACACGAGAAACCATTATTCGAACGCCACCGGATGGTGCTCAGCTCATCTCGGATCTGCATCATCGCAGGCCAGATGTAGTCGAAGAACTGAATTTCGACGACCGGCTTCAATCCTCGCGTCGCCATACCCGTCGCGCGGCCGACGATTGCAGCCTCCGCCAGCGGCGAATTGAAGACGCGATCATTGCCAAACTCGCACTGCAGTCCAAAGGTGAGCTTGAAGACGCCGCCCTTCCCTTTCACCAGCTTCTGCTTTAGATATTCTTCTCGGCTGCAGTCCGCTACGTCTTCCCCAAAGATCACAATGCGTTCGTCGCGCTTCATCTCATCGCGCAGCGTGGCATTGATCAGGTCCGCCATGGTCTTGGCGGCCGGCTTCTTGCCTTCGGTCAAGGTCTCCGCGATTGGCTGAGTGTCGAAAGCCGACGAGGTCGGATCAACATTGGGTGAGTAGAGATAGGTCATCACTGTCTCCGGCGCCGAAGGCAGGGCCTCCAGTGCTCGATCGACAGCGACCTGTAACTCGGCTTCAACTTCTTTCTCGAGCTGGTTGATTCCTTTGTCGTCGAGGATGCCCTCGCGCAACAGGTACATCTGCGTGCGCGTCACCGGATCACGCTGCGCATCGCGCTCACGCTCTGAATCTGGACGATACAAGCGCTCGTCGTCGGACAACGAGTGCGAGTACGGACGAATCACGTGCGCATGAACGAATGCCGGACCTAGTCCCTGGCGGCAATATTTCGCCGCACGCTGGAATGCGGCGAAACTTGCAATGGGATCCGTGCCGTCAATTTCCTCAAAATGGAAGTTCGGGAATCCTGACACTAAACGCGAAATGCTCCCACCCGCGGTCTGCACTTCCACGGGGACGGAGATCGCGTAGCCGTTGTCTTCTACACAAAAAATGACGGGTAATTTGCCGAGGGCGGCGGCGTTCATCGCCTCCCAGAACTCGCCTTCGCTCGAGGTGCCGTCGCCCAGTGAAACGTAGGTGACCTCGTCGTTCTGAAAGCTGACATCTTTGAACTGGCGATAGTCACCGCTATTGGCTGGTACTTCGGCTGCGTTGCGATGGTGCGCCAGATAGCGCCCGCCTTCGGCGCAACCCACGGCATGCAAGATCTGCGAACCCGTGGGAGACGACTGCGTCACGATGTGCAGCGACGGATAGCTCCAGTGCGAAGGCATCTGCCGCCCGCCAGAACTCGGGTCGTCTGCCGCGCCGACGCCTTGCAGGAACATTTGATAGGGCTCGACCCCGAGAGCAAGGCAAAGCGCGCGATCGCGATAGTAAGGATAAAACCAGTCGTAACCGGCCTTGAGCGCCAGACCTGCGGCCACACCGACCGCTTCGTGCCCAGCACCCGACATCTGGAAGTAGATCTTTTGCTGGCGCTTGAGCAGGATCTCCCGGTCGTCAATGCGCCGGGAGGTGTACATCAGGCGGTAAGCCTGGATGAGCTGTTCGCGGGTAAGTCCTTCATAACCCTTGGATTTTTGCTTGCTGTTGGCCAGAGCCAGTTTGGGTTCGATTTTTGTCGTGGCCATTCTGATTCAAAATCCCCAGTAATTAGATTCCCGCTCGTCCGACTCCGATTCCACCCCAGCGAGGGTTGAACCTGTTGGATTGTATATGTTCATTCAAGGTTGGAAAAGCGTAGGAAAGTGGAGGTGGAAAACGGAAGTGTGGTCAGACCATGTGACCAGATCTTCCGGCTGACTTTCCGTCCTCGTGGTGTGACAGTCGTCACGGCGAGATCACTCTCCGCGACTTAGAGTGAAGCCCCAAAGCGCAATTCTTTCCTTAGGAAAGAGCGGTGCTCACGCCCCGGTGGCCGCAGTCGCCGGGGTTGTGTTTTGAGCTTCACCCCGTAACCTCAGCGGCGGCCGGCTGATTAAAGTAGCGAGCCTGAAAGTAGAGCGCCACGTTTACCAACCCGATCAGCGCCGGCACTTCAACAAGAGGACCTATCACAGCGGCAAAAGCCGCTCCTGAATTGATCCCGTAAACGGCCACGGCAACCGCGATGGCCAGCTCAAAATTATTGCTCGCAGCGGTGAACGATAAAGTCGCTGTCTTCGAGTAATCCGCTCCCAGTTTGCGCCCCATGTAGAACGACACCAGAAACATCACAACGAAGTAAATCAGCAGCGGAACCGCAATCCGCACCACGTCCAAAGGCAACCGAACAATGTAGCCGCCCTTCAGCGAGAACATGACCACAATCGTGAACAGAAGGGCGATCAACGTAATCGGACTGATCTTCGGAATGAAACGCTTCTCATACCATTCCCTGCCGCGGGCGCGCAGCAGAACGATCCGCGTCAGCATCCCAGCCAGAAAAGGAATGCCGAGGTAAATAAAGACACTTTTGGCGATTTCGGCGATCGAAACATTAACCGCCGAACCGTGCAATCCGAAAAGTTCTGGAAGCTTCGTCACGAAAATCCATGCATAGACGGAATAGAACAACACCTGAAAAATTGAATTGAAGGCCACAAGGCCCGCGGCGTATTCCGTATCACCTTTGGCCAGTTCGTTCCACACAATCACCATCGCGATGCAGCGGGCGAGCCCGATCATGATGAGGCCTGCCATGTATTCGGGATAACCGCGCAGGAAGATGATCGCCAACCCGAACATCAGGACCGGTCCGATCACCCAGTTTTGAACCAGCGAGAGCAGCAGGACTTTCTTATTGCGGAAGACTTCTCCCATTTCCTCGTAGCGCACTTTGGCGAGCGGCGGATACATCATCAGAATTAGGCCAACCGCAATCGGAATCGACGTGGTGCCAACACTGAAGCGATTCAGAAAAGGAACGATGCCAGGCAGCGCCCATCCGGCGAGCACACCAATCAGCATCGCCGCGAAAATCCAAAGCGTGAGAAACCGGTCGAGAAACTTCAGATGGGAAGAAACACTCGTACTCATCCTTCACCTCATCATTGGGTACCGATCTTTCGCAATTCCTTCTTCAGAGCAAGCTCATCCAGTTCGTCAATTGGGAGATTCAGAAATAAACCAATTCTCCAGTCCAACGCGAAGAAGGCCTCTCGGAAGGCTTCCTGGGTCGCTTCCGGAGAGGTTCGCACGGCAGCCGGATCAGGGATCCCCCAGTGCGCCGTCATTGGATGTCCAGGCCACACAGGGCACACTTCCTTAGCCGCGTTGTCGCAGACGGTGAATATGAAATCCAGGGAAGGCGCTCCTGCCTTTTCGAACTCTTCCCAACTCTTACTGCGCAGGCCCTGAGTGGAGATCCCCGCTGACTCTAACTCCTTCAGGGCGGCTGGATGGACTTTGCCTGCGGGATGGCTGCCCGCACTGTAAGCAGTGAAATTCGGCCCGCCCTTGGCGTTGAGAATAGCCTCGGCCATGATCGAACGGGCGGAGTTTCCCGTGCAGAGAAACAAGACGTTGTAGTGGCCTTTCATCTTGATTGGTTCAGGTCAATTGCAGCATGTTGGGGCACAACACGCTTGGTTTGCAGTGATGGGCTTGACCGCGCGCACAAAGCCACTGAAGAACTTGCCGTCGATCTGATCGGGATCAAGTTTGATTGGAAGCTGGCCCGCCAGAAATTCCCTGGCATCTTCAGCACGATAGATTCGGGTGGGTTCAATCTCAATTTGTTCGAACCCGGCCTGAGCCAACTTTGCTTTGTACTCGGTCTCATCAAGCGCGCCAGCGACGCAACCAACCCACGCGAGCACACTCTGCCGAATCTCAGGCAGGATTTCCCCGCGTGTGATCACATCCGATACCGCAAAACGCCCACCCGGCTTCAAAACGCGGAATGCTTCGCGCAGAACCTTGCCTTTATCTGCCGAAAGATTGATGACGCAATTCGAGATGATCACGTCTACGGAATTATCAGGCAGAGGAATGCTCTCGATCTCACCCTTCAAGAACTCAACATTCTCGATCCCCGATTTCCGCTTGTTCTCGTTGGCGAGAGCCAGCATTTCGTCGGTCATGTCGAGACCATAGGCTTTTCCATCTGGGCCGACACGGCGCGCCGACAGCAGAACGTCGATGCCGCCTCCAGAGCCCAGATCGAGCACCGTCTCTCCGGGCTTCAGTTGCGCAAGCGCAGTCGGATTTCCGCAGCCCAGTGACGCCAGGACGGCATCCTGTGGAATCTGCCCGATTTGTGCGGCGTCGTAAAGATTGCTCGTGATCGGATCGGTGCATCCCGTCCCAGACGTGGCTCCGCAGCAAGAACTGCCCCCAGAATGAACGCGCAGCGCAGCCTCTCCGTACTTCTGCTTAACAACTTCCTTGATATCGACCGATTCAGTTGTGCTCATGATGGCTCCTATTTACAGATTTGTATGATGTCGTTCGGTTTGAGTGCTTTGTTGCGCGTGCAGCACTCGGCGTAAAGGAATTGCAGCAGTTCCTGCAGCGCCTCGGTATTGGCTGTGTAGCGCAGGAAGGTGCCCTCCCGCTGCACGCTCACCAAGCCCTCGGTTCTGAGTTTGTCGAGATGATGAGAGAGAGTGGAATTGGGGATTTCGAGTTCGTCCTGAATCTCGCCGACAACCAAGCCCTCTGGATGCGCCGTGAGCAGCAACTGCATGATGCGCAGCCTGGGTTCAGTGCCCATGGCAGAGAACATGTCGGCATATTTGGCGACGCGCTCTGTAGATTCGGCCGATGCTGGGACTTTGGCGCTGACTGACATATTTCGATACTACTAGAAATATGGATTTCAACTCAATCTTATTTTCTCTTGCTGCGCCGTCACACTTTGGTAATTCCAAGGCACGGCGGAATTCTCATAGGCTCTACCCTGCCATGAGTTCTCCCGCGCCAGCCAAGCTTCCAAATGCCGAAGCAGTGCCTTCACGGGTTGGCGCCATCTTGTTTGGCATGAAGGCGTGGCTGCTGCGAATCCACCGCGGAGTGAGAAACCTAGCTCCTCCCCTTCCCCGCAAGAGAGCCGACGATAAGCTTGCTCTTCCCGTGAAGATCGCCGAGTCGCGCACTCCGCTGTGGACCACGGAGAGTCTTGTCGAACGCTCGTTGCAATTGGGCAAGGTACAAAACCTGCGCATCGCCGCGCACGAACTGCACGGCGTGGTCATTCCTGCTGGGCAGACACTTAGTTTCTGGCGCCAGTTAGGTTGCGCAACTCAAGCGAAAGGCTATGTCTCAGGGCGTGAACTACGCGAGGGATGTCTGATTCCTGCGATCGGCGGAGGGCTCTGCCAGCTCTCCAACGCTCTTTACGATGCTGCCCTGCAGAGCGGATGCGAGATTGTCGAGCGCCATGCGCACTCGCGGGTCGTGCCGGGTTCAGCCGCGGAGATCGGCCGTGACGCCACCGTGGCGTGGAACTATGTCGATCTTCGCTTTCGCCCGAAACAGGTCATTCGTATTGAAGTTCAACTCACAGCGCATGAGTTGATCGTTCGATTCCTGGCGGCGCAGGCGATTGCCGCAATATCCTCGCGCGTAGATGCCCCGGCAACCCTTCCCCGGGTGCTGAATCCGATCGCACACACCTGCACTGATTGTGGCTTGAGTGAGTGCTTTCGTCATATTGAGCCGCAGCCTCTCGACAGACCCAAGAGCGCCTTTCTGCTTGATGAATGCTGGCCAGAGTTTCTGCTCTACGTGGAAGAGCAGGCATCGCCTGGCGACTTCGTAGCCGCGCCCGCGTTTTTCGGACGATATGGAAGCGTACGTGGGCTCAGCGCCAAAGTGCGATTACACTCCACCTCCACGCCTGCACTGTGGCGCGCAATTCGGATGCGTGCCGCATCGACCGTACCATGGCGCGTGGAGGCGCAACTTAAGGGCTCGCGCCAGATCGCAGATGCCATGGCGCGCGATCTGCCGTTTGAGGCCACTCACATCGTCATCGCACAATCGCTCCTTCCATCTCTTTGGCAGAGTGGCGTACTCGGTGGACGGACATTTGATGTGCTCATGACACGGATGCCGCTCGCACAGGTGCATTCTCTCCTGGATGATGCCAGTGCACTGAATCCGGAGCGGAAGACTCTGCGTGAGTATCGCGCTCCGCAGGCACTGGTCGAAGCCGAACAGGAAGCCTTGGCCGCCGCTCGACGCATCGTCACGCCTCACGCCGCGGTTGCCGCACTCTTCGGCGACCGCGCCGTACATCTGCCTTGGTCCCTGCCGAAGGTCGGGCGCGTGCAGCCTGGCCCCATGGTTGTTTTCCCCGGCCCCACCGTCGCGCGGAAAGGTGCGTTAGCGCTTCGTTCCGCACTTGTTACGCTGAATTGCGATCTGATGATTCTCGCCCGCAACCTGGAACAACCCGACTTCTGGGAAGGGGTAAACGTAGTGCCGCGGGCAGAAGACTGGCTGGAGCACGCCGGTGTGGTAGTGCAACCTGCGCTGCTCGAAGACAATCCACGCCCCCTGCTGCGAGCCGTTGCCGCAGGAATCCCAGTCATCTGCACCAGCAACTGTGGCCTCGGCAACCTGCCAGGCGTTACCACCCTAGAATTCGGCAACGTGGAACAACTCCGCACCGCGCTCACTGCGGCGCTAGCCGACACCGACGCGTGCAAGTGCCAGTCTGAAAATCAGTAATCTAGTTCCGCGCATCTTTCCTGGCGCGGAAGATCTTCACCAACACTCGCCGACACTCCCCGTAGAATGAATCCGTGATCGACGAGAATCTCCGACGCGAATTGCTCGAAATGCGGGAGGAAGACTTGCGTGTGCGCCAGGAACTTCTCGATGCCGGCGAACTCGGTGGCTCCTACGTTCCCCGCATGGAGGCTATTCATCTCAAGAATGCCGCCCGACTCCGGGAGTTGATCGCCGGGCACGGCTGGCCCGGAGAAGACACTGCGGGCCAAGATGGAGCCGAAGCCGCATGGTTGATTGCTCAGCACGCCATCGGCGAACCGGACTTTCAGCGCGAAGCCCTGCATCTCCTCCAGAACTCCGCTGCCGCAGGCCACTGCCCTGCCTGGCATGCTGCCTATTTGGAGGACCGCATCGCTCTCTACGAAGGCCGCCCGCAACGTTTCGGTTCACAATGGGTCGACGACCCCCGAGATGGACGCGCTCGCCCGTGCGAGCTTGCCGATCCGGAGCGGGTCAATGATCTACGCGCCTCCGTCGGGCTTCGCCCGCTTCATCCCATTCCTGAACCCGGCCCCGATCTAGCGCCGGAGCGGCAGGCAGCGAACAGAGAAAATCAGCGCTGGTGGGACGAGTGGCTGGCGAGCAAAGGATGGCGGAAGTGATTCCAACTACTGACTCTCGAGTGCCGTCTGTTTTATTCTTAAAGATTCATGATCCGTACCCGCCGCTCCTTTGACCCTCATTCGATTAAGCTCGTCATCTTCGACCTCGATGGCACGCTGATTGATTCACGGCTGGATCTCGTCCATTCGGTCAACGCAGCGTTACGTCACATTCACCGACCCGAACTTCCAGAGGACGTCATCGCCAGCTATGTGGGCGACGGTGCCCCGATCCTGATCCAGCGGGCTCTCGGCGGAGAGGCCGTCGATGAGTCCCTCGTGCGCAAGGGTCTGGAATACTTCCTTTCCTATTACCGCGAACACAAACTCGACCACACCACTGTCTATGACGGCGTCCGCGAAGCATTGGCGGCGATTCAGAGTTCGGGAAATGGAGTTCCACGCAAGCTAGCCGTGCTGACCAATAAACCGGTGAACCCCTCGCGCGCAATTGTGGATGCTCTCGGCCTCGGCTCCTACTTTTCCCAGGTCTACGGCGGCAACAGTTTCGCCACGAAGAAACCTGAACCGGAGGGCGCGCTAAAGCTGTTGGTCGAGTCCGGTGTCCGGCCTGAACATGCCGCGATCGTTGGCGATTCCCACGTCGACATTCGTACCGGGCGGAACGCCGGCCTCTGGACCGTTGCGGTCACCTACGGATTCGCGCCACACATGCTTGACGCCGAAGAACCTGACATCACGGTAGACACACCGCAGGAATTGAGTAAAGTCTTTCTGTCCCAGAACTAAGACTGCGCGCCGACATGACAACGGACCAATCCGGTTTCACACCGAAAGAACTGCGCAAACTGAGGAGCATGAAAAATGCCTACGGCATTCAAAAGTTCATCGACGATATGCCCTACCACCTGGAGGACACGGCATGGTCTCCGCGCAAGGTCCTCGCTGAAGAATCCTCGCATTGTCTGGAAGGCGCGATTTTTGCCGCCGCAGCGCTGCGCGCCAATGGATATCCGCCTTTGATCCTCGACTTCGAAGCCGAGCACGATACCGATCACGTGATTGCAGTCTTTCGAGAAGATGGTTGCTGGGGAGCCGTAGCCAAATCGAATTACAGCGGATGCCGCTGGCGCGAACCAATCTATCGAAACCTGCGGGAACTTGCGCTGAGTTACTTCAACGCCTATTTCAATCTCCGTCGAGAGCGAACTTTGCGCCGTTACTCCCTTCCGGTCAACCTGAAGCGTTTCGACTCACAACACTGGATGACTACTGACAACCCGGTCTGGTTCATCGTCTATCATCTGTTCGACATTAAGCATTACCCGCTGCTGACAAAACAGCAGGAGAAGCGCTTGCACCGCGTGGATGAACGGCTCTTTCAGGCTGAATGTCTCGGCAAAGCCTACAAGGCTCGGGACTAGTTCTCGCAGTTCGCCGGCTTGAGGACGAGGAGGGCTGGCTTCAATCTCCTTACGCCTGGGTTCTATTGAGACAATCTAGTGACGACTTGGACTTTCTCTGCGAACTTTGCGCCTCCTTTGCGCGCTCTGCGGTCAAAAGCTTTTCACCGCTAAGATCGCAGAGGAAAGCCGCAGAGATCGCGGAGAACATTAGGTTCTACCTGATGCTGGCCTAGGTCCCGAGTGTCAGCGCATTCTGCGTTGCCCAATAGTATCTCGGAAATTAAAAACTATCCGTACGGGGAATCGCAGAATCCATAATGAGATCCGAATTCCCTTCGAGGTGCCCGCATGCAACTCAAGCCCTTCTTACTGGATGCCTGGCTCGACCAGTTCGAACACAACATAGAATTCAACCTTGCTGCGAGCACCGGACCAGTCTGGACCGTCAACGACATTCTCGGCCTCGCCGATGAGGAAACGCGTCACCGCTTTCTTAACCACAACCTGGTCTATAGCCGTCCTGCCGGCGCCGATAGTCTGCGTGAGGCTATTGCGGAGATGCAGGGTGTGCCGGTAGAAGCTGTCCAAATCGTGACCGGCGCATCCGAAGCGCTCGTCGCCCTGATGTGGCTCGCCGCCGAGCCCGGAGCCAACGTAATCATCCCTCAGCCTGGGTTCACCACTTTTTCGGCGCTGCCGGAATCTCTAGGCTTGGAAACCCGCTTCTATCTTGTACGCCGTGAGAACGGCTTCCACATCGACCCGGATGAGATCAAGCGCCTGGCCGATTCGAAGACCAAGCTGATCCTGGTCAACAGCCCGCACAATCCCACGGGCACGACCATCAGCGACGAAGAAATGGAAGCCCTGCATGATTTCACCGCCGAGCGTGGCATCCAGTTGGTGAGTGATGAGGTCTACCATCCGATCTACCACGGAAGGCAAACGAGATCGGCGGCGCGGCTGCCGCATGCCACCGTGATCTCCGACCTGTCGAAGGCATTTTCGATTGCCGGTGTGCGCACCGGATGGATGATCGAACATGACGCAAGACGCCGCCAGCAATACTGGACCGCGCGCGCCTACTTTTCGATTTGCAATACCCCTACCGGAGAAATTCTTTCGGAAATCGCTATCCGCAAACGGGACGTCGTGCTCGGAAAGACCCGAGAATTCGCCACTCGAAACCTCAAGCTGCTCGAACTCTTCATGGCCGACCACCGAGATGTAATAGGCTGGATTCCACCACAAGGCGGCATGACGGCGTTCCCGTGGCTGGTGAGCGGGGAGAATGAGCGGCCATTCTGCCAGGCCGCCACTGAACACGGAATCCTGCTGGCACCGGGCGATTGCTTCGACACGCCCTCGCATTTCCGCCTGGGATTCGCCGCCGCCGGAGACAATTTCTCAAAGGCTCTCGACCGCTTTGGAACGTTCGTGAAGAGCTGGTCCGCAAAGATGGTCACAGCATGATGTCGACACGCGAGCCTGTCGTTCAGGAACGAACCTGATTGGCGCCTCGTCCCAAGATGCAGCGACCCTAAAGTTCAAACCGAGCTTGCCGATGAATCCTCCAGAACCAGTGTGCTTGCTTTGGCTGTTCTGTTCGTGCAATCTAGCACAGCGAGCCCGCAGGAGTACTGGGAGATCAATAAGGGCGTCGCATGGATCTTGGGAAACAATCCGACATCGACTCGAATTGGCGCCCTGTGGAAGCTCGCCGACATCCTCGCTACAAACTGGAAACCAACATCCGTGTCTATCCCCGCAACTCCTTGGTCGTGCGCGGACATACAGTTGACATTAGCGAATCCGGTATTTCCGCCATGCTTCGCGTCGAAGTTCCGATTGGAGAGGTCGTCCGCCTGGAATTTTCTCTGCCCAGCGGCGATGTAGATGTCCACGCGCTTGTTCGCCAGCGTAGCGCCTTCCGCTATGGCTTTCAATTCGTGGAAGCCAGCTCGGCGCAGGATGTGATCGGGCGTACCTGCCGGCAGCTCGCCGTGGAGCAGGCCATCTTCGATCCCACCAAGCACTAACCTACCTCTGACAACTTCGCCGTCCCGAGCGGGTTATAGTAGCCCATGGACGTTCGCTGGTTTCGTATCACCGTATTTCTGTTCGCCAGCCTGCCTCTCGTCGCACAACAGGAAGCGTCACCTCAGACTGCTGAACCAGGCAAATCTGAATCTGCCCCGTCCGCATCCATTCCCGATCTGACGCCCGGACCTGACGGCAAACTCTCGCAGGAGCAGATGCAACAATTGTTGCGTGTTGTAGCCGAGAAAGACATGGAAAACGACAAACGCCAGCGCGACTACACCTATATCGAGCACGAAGTGCGAAAGAACTTTGACGGCAAGGGCAACCTCAAAAACACAGAGATCAAGACTTACGAGATCCTCGATATCGCCGGCGAGCAAGTCGAGCGCCTGACCCAGAAAGACGACAAGCCGCTCGATGCCAAAGATGCTGCGAAAGAAGATGAGAAGATCCAAAAGATCATCGACAAGCGCAAGAACGAAACTGAAGAACAAAAGAAGAAACGCGAAGAGAAAGAAGCCAAAGAGCGGGAAGACGGGCGCAAGTTCGTCAAGGAAATCGCCGACGCCTACAACTTCAAACTGGTCGGCACAGAATCAGTCGGCGGACGCGATGCCTGGGTCATCGACGGCGAACCGCGCCCCGGTTTCGAACCGCACATGAAGGACGCAAAGTTCCTCTCCAAAATCCATGGGCGAGTTTGGATCGACAAGAGTGACCTGCAACTCTCAAAGCTAGACGTCGAGATGCTCGACACCATCCCCTTCGGTCTTTTTATTGCGCGCATCCACAAAGGCACGCGCGTCATACTCGAACAGACGCGCGTAAACGATGAAGTCTGGCTGCCGAAGCAATTGAACTTCAAACTCGACGCTCGGGTCGCCCTGCTCAAGGGGTACAACATCGGCGATGAGCAGACCTTTCGCGACTATAAGAAATTCCGCACCTCCACCAAGATCGTAGGGATGGGAGAAGTGAAAGAACAGTCCCCTCAGGCGCAGCCTCAACAATAGAATCCGGAGTTATCCTGAGCTATTGCAAAGAGGTTGACTCCATTGAAAATCGAACTGCGTCCAGTCGGATTTGTACGCGCCTCTCGCTCCAAAGTCGAAGACGACTTCTGGGGAGAAGAGGAATCCTGCATCACCCTTACCGACGAATTTTCTCCCGATGCTCTCGCAGGACTGACCGCCTTCTCCCACGCTGAAGTGCTCTTCTTTCTCTCGCAGGTTGATCCGGCAAAAGTCATTACGGGCGCACGCCATCCTCGCAACAACAAAGAGTGGCCCAAAGTTGGTGTGTTCGCGCAACGTACCAAGAATCGTCCGAATCGCATCGGCAGCACGATCTGCCGCATCCTTCGCGTCGAAGGCAAGCACCTTTTTGTCTCCGAACTCGACGCCATCGACGGAACTCCCATACTCGACATCAAGCCAGTCTTGAGGGAGTTCCTGCCCCGCGGAGAAGTGAAACAGCCGGCATGGTCCCACGAACTGATGCGGGAGTACTGGCTGGCCCGCAATCGTCGCTGTTACTGAAGTGCGCGAACGCATATTGGAACCCGCCCATCCAGACTTATAATGCTGCAACCGCATCGCGGGCTCTCCGCCATGTATAAAAACCTTCTACCGCTCTTGGTTCTTTTTGCCAGTGTCGCAACAGCCCGCGATAAAGTCGAGAACTGGATTGAGGTGCGCAGCCCGCACTTCGTCGTGGCAACGACAGCCAACGAGAAACAGGCGCGGCGGATCGCCGATCAGTTCGAGCGCATGCGCTCGCTTTTCCACGCCTTGTTTCCGAAGCTGAAGATTGATCCAAGCGCGCCAATCATCGTCATCGCAGTCAAGGATGACAAAGACTTCCGCGCCCTGGAACCGCAGGAGTATCTGGCAAAAGGATCGCTCCAGCTGGGCGGACTCTTCCTCCGCGCCGCCGACAAGAACTACGTCCTGCTGCACCTCGAGGCCCAAGGCGAGCATCCGTACTCAACCGTTTACCACGAGTACACTCACCTTCTCATGTCGAAAGCAGAGTGGATGCCCCTGTGGCTAAATGAGGGTCTCGCGGAATTTTACGAGAACACTAATATCGAGGAGAACGACGTAATACTAGGACAGCCAAGTGCCGAAGATATCCGACTCTTGCTCCAGTCGAGGTTGTTACCGATGTCGACGCTCTTTTCCGTGGATCAACACTCGCCTTATTATCACGAGGAGAATAAGGGTTCGATCTTCTATGCGGAGTCGTGGGCACTTACACACTATCTTCGGATAAACGACTTCGAAGACCAGAAGCCTCGACTGCAGCAGTACGTCGAGTTACTTGCGAACGGCACCGATGCCACAACCGCCGCCGCGACAGCGTTCGGAGACCCGAAAAAGCTAGAAGCCGACCTGGACGCTTATATCCACCAACCGACCATTGCGTCTTACAAGACAAGGGTCTCAATCGAGGTGGATCCGACAACGTTCAAGGTCGAGCCGCTCACTCCTCCCCAGGCCGACGCGATTCGAGCCGACTTCCTCGCCTACAATCGCCGCACCCAAGATGCGCGGACGCTCCTCGATCGCGTATTGAAGGACGACCCCAACAATGTGGCCGCACGCGAGACCTTAGGATTCCTTGAATTTCAAGCCGGCCATCTCGAAGAGGCCAAGAAGTGGTATCGCCAGGCTGTCGAACTCGACTCGCAGAGCTATCTGGCCCACTATTATTTTGCGGCCATCTCAATGCAGGATGCGGTCACCTCGTCTGACGAGCAGCAGATTGAAAACAGTTTGCGGATGGCCATCAAGTTGAATCCCTCATTTGCACCACCGTTTGATCGTCTAGCGGTCTTGCTGGGCAAGAACCACGCTAACCTCGGCGAGGCGCACATGATGGGCTTGACTGCAGTCTCACTCGACCCGGAAAACATGGGATACCGAGTCAATGTCGCCAGCGTCCTGATGGAAATGGGCCAAGGGCAGAATGCAGTGAACGTATTGCGCATTGCGGCTAAGCTGGCCAAGACTCCGCAGGAAACCCAGTTCGTAAATGAGGCGCTGCTCAATGCACAAACCTTTGCGACGGCCCAGGACGAAATGAAAGAGCAGCAACAGCAAATGCGTGATGAGGCAGCGGATTCTGAGGAGCCGAGCGATTCGACCAAGACCTCTGCCGACACCGCCAAAACGCCGCGCCTAGTCCGCCGGGAAACGGTGCCCAACGGCCCTCACCAGTTTTTGACCGGCGTCATTAAAGACGTGCACTGCGACTCGTTGAAGATCGACCTTGCGGTCAAGTCGGCCTCGAAATCGATGACTCTCCGCGCCGATAATTACTTCAAGGTGCAGTTCACAACTCTGGGCTTTCAGCCTACCGACGACTTGAATCCGTGCGCCCAACTGGAAGGGCGTCCCGCCAAGGTGGAGTACGTTGAATCAGCGGATAAATCAAAAGCTGCTTACCTCTTCGCTGTCGAACTCCACAAGTAAGAGTCTCGCAAAAACGTTTTTGCGCTTTATAATGCGAGGTCCCGCAGATAAGGCTTTCTGGTGACTTCTGCCCTCTTCTCGGGACACTTCATTCCACTCTTCGTGAGGCCTAGGGATGCCGTCTCTGACCCGCCGTGATCTTCTGCGTTCCGGACTTGCTGTTTCCGCTTCCACGTTCATGATCGGCCCTGCAGCCCGCGCGCATGCCCTGCTGTCGGGTGATCTGCAAATCGCGACCGAAGCTTCGCCCGCCGTGGCTCCGCGCGAGCGTCTGCTCTTTGATTTCGGCTGGAAGTTCTTTCAAGGGCACGGCTCCGATCCGCGCCGCGACCTTGGCTTCGGCATGGGCCAGGGAGATTTCGCCAAGAGCGGTGACTTCGCCTTCGCAACCGCAAAATTCGACGACTCGAAGTGGCGTTCACTGGACCTGCCGCACGACTGGGGTGTCGAGTTGCCATTTGTTTGGGACGAAGAACAGAACAGCCACGGCTACAAGCCGCTCGGGCGACGCTATCCCGAGACCAGCGTCGGCTGGTATCGCCGCACCTTCGACATTCCCGCCGAAGACACCGGCCGTCGCATTTCGGTCGAGTTCGATGGCGCCTTCCGCAGCGCGCTCGTCTTCCTCAACGGATATTTCATCGGCCGCAACGACAACGGTTACGCGCCTTTCTGCTTCCACCTGAGCGATTTTCTGAACTACGGCGGAAAAAACTACCTGATGGTCCGTATGGACGCGAGCTTCGGTGATGGATGGTTCTACGAAGGAGCGGGAATCTATCGGCACCTGTGGCTTACGAAAACTGACGCCCTGCACCTTGCTCGATGGGAGAGCTACGTACGCTCCACCGTCAAAGGCAATGCAGCGGCGTTGAACCTCAGTTCCCTCGTGCAGAACCAGGGGCGTCAAGCCGAGAACTGCCGCGTACGCTGGCAGATCCTCGACGCAACCGGAAAACCCGTGGCGACTGCCGACTCCGCTCAGCAGTCGATTGCAACGGATGGCTCGGCCACATTCACCGCAAGTGCGAATCTGCCGAATCCTGCGCTGTGGTCGCCAGAGACTCCCACTCTTTACACCGCGATCGCGACGGTCGACTCCGCGGGAAAGACGCGCGATGCAGAGCGCATCACGTTCGGTGTGCGCACTCTTGCCTGGGACGCTGATAAGGGATTTTTCCTCAACGGCAAGCGAGTCGAGATCAAAGGCACCTGCAACCATCAGGATCATGCCGGAGTCGGCGCCGCTCTTCCCGATCGCCTGCAGGCCTTCCGCATCGGCGTCCTGAAAGACATGGGTGGAAACGCCGTCCGCACGTCACACAACATGCCGACACCCGAATGGGTCGAAGCCTGCGACAAACTCGGCATGATGATGATGTGCGAAACGCGCCTGATGAGCTCGAACCCGGAAGGCTTAGCGCAACTCGAAGTCATGGTGAAGCGTTATCGCAACTCGCCGTCGATCATCTTGTGGTCGATGGGTAACGAAGAGTGGGTCATGATGCCACAGCCGCAAGGCGTGCGCGTGATCGACGAAATGATCGTGAGAACGCACGAACTCGATCCCACTCGGTTGTGTACGGCCGCGGTCAATGCTTCGTTCGAAACGCACTTCCCCGAACAACTCGATGTCATGGGCTTCAACTACAACCTGAAGGTTCACGATGCCTGGCACAAGGCGCATCCGAAGACTCCTTCCGTCGGTAGTGAAACCGCCAGCACAGTTTCGACGCGCGGAATCTACTCGACCGACAAGCTGCGCAATTGGGTCAGTGCTTACGACCTGAATCACACCGACTGGTCGCAACTCACCGAGGAGTGGTGGAAGTTTTACGCGGCGCGCGAATGGCTTGCAGGCGGCTTTGCCTGGACCGGTTTCGATTATCGCGGCGAGCCCACGCCCTACGGATGGCCCTCGATCAACTCGCAGTTCGGCATCGTCGACATGTGTGGCTTTCCCAAAGATAACTTCTACTACTACAAAGCCTGGTGGGGATCGGAGCCAGTGCTGCATCTGCTACCGCACTGGAATTGGGATCAGCGTGACGGCGAGCCGATCTCGGTGTGGGTGCACTCGAATTGCGATTCCGTGGAACTCTTCCTGAACGGCAAAAGCCAAGGCTCGCAGAAAGTCGAACCGCTCACGCATCTTGAGTGGAAGGTGAAGTACGAGCCAGGCGTGCTGGAGGCGCGTGGTACGAAGGATGGCAGAGTCATTCTCACGGAAAAGCGCGAGACGACGGGAGACCCGGTGGCGATCCGTCTGACGGCAGATCGTACGGAGATCAACGCCGACGGTCAGGACGTGTCTGTTCTCATGGTCGAAGTGCTAGACAAGGAAGGACGCGCGATTCCAACGGCGCACAACAAAATCAGCTTCAAGGTGACTGGAGAAGGCGCTCTGATCGGCGTCGGCAATGGCGATCCGAATTGCCAGGAATCCGATAAGGAACCGGAGCGCAGCCTGTTCAACGGCCTCGCGCAGGTGATTGTGCAATCGACGCGGACTCCAGGGGCGATTACGGTTGAGGCTTATTGCAAACCGTATCCGCGGCCAGTGCTGCCAGCGGTTCGGGTGAACATTACAACAAGGAAAGTAGAGTTGCAGCCAAACGTAGCCTAGAACAACCTTTGTCATTCCGAGGAGCAAAGCGACGAGGAATCTGCTGTCAGCCGGCAGCGGCACGAAAGCAGATTCCTCGCGCCAACGACTGGCGCATCGGAATGACAACCTAGAGTTGATGGATCACTAATATCTTCGTTGTCCTTTACTTCGATTCTCTAGCTTTGACCACAAGACCGAGTTCATACGACTGGGGACCTTATGTCGAAATCTCGTCGGGAATTTCTGACTGTCACATCACTTGGAGTGTTAGGGGCGGCTACCGTTTCGCGGCTTCACACGCAGAATCAAACCCAACTCCCGCCCGGAGCGCCCACAGCTTTCGGCGCTGGACCAGCCTTCGGCCCTGAGGTCACGACTACCACGTTTGCCGAAGCGGAAAAGTTGGTCCAATTCCCCCTTACCGATTCCGAGCGTGCGATGGCCGCGTCGAGTTGGCAGAGGACGCTTGCCTCGGTTTATGAGCGCCGTACCGGCCCTCGCAAGCTAACATTCGAAGAAACGCTGGCACCCGCGACGCGCTGGAATCCGATGCTGCCTGGCATCAAAGCTCCTGCACAGCAGGACCGCTTCGTAAGAAGCCAGACGAGCACTCCACTTCCAAAAAACGACGAAGACATCGCCTTCGCACCAGTCACCCACCTATCGCGCTGGATCGAGAGCAAGCAGTTGAGCTCCGAGCACCTGACAAATATCTATTTGCAACGGCTTGAACGATTCAATCCCAAACTGCGCTGCGCCATTACGATCACACGTGAACTCGCGCTAAAGCAGGCGAAGCAGGCGGACGTTGAAATTGCGCAAGGAAAGTATCGCGGCCCACTGCACGGCATTCCCTGGGGCGGCAAAGATCTGCTCGACACGGCGGGCATTCCGACCACCTACGGAGCGGAGCCCTACCGCAACCGCATCCCGAAAGACGACGCCGCGGTTGTGAAGAAGTTGCACGCGGCAGGCGCCGTGCTGATTGCAAAGCTCAGCCTCGGCGCACTCGCGCTCAACGACATCTGGTTCGGCGGACAGACGATGAATCCGTGGCTTCCCGAAGAAGGTGCGTCCGGGTCGAGCGCCGGACCCGGCGCTGCAACTGCGGCTGGTCTGGTTGGATTCTCGATCGGCAGCGAAACCGGAGGTAGCATCGTGAGTCCGTCGATGCGTTGCGGCGTCACTGGACTTCGGCCAACTTACGGTCGCGTTCCGCGCACCGGCGCCATGACCCTCTGCTGGTCGCTCGACAAATTAGGTCCAATGACTCGCAGCGTCGAAGATGCGCTGCTGGTTCTAAATGCAATCTCAGGGCAAGACGCAGGAGACACGGCCAGCGTCCCCAGCCACCTCGACTTCGACGCCAATGCAAGTGTGAAGGGACTGCGTGTCGGTTACTTCCCTGCATGGATGAAACAGAATCCTGCAACCGAAGTCGACCGCTCCGCGCTTGAGATGGTAAAGACGATTGGAATGGTTCCGGTCGAAGTTTCGATTCCAGACTGGCCTTACGATTCTCTAAACCTGATTCTTTTCGCCGAAGGCGCTGCGTCCTTCGAAGAACTCACTCTCAGCGGTGGCCTGCGTGAGCTGAAAGCCCAGGTCCCAGACGCATGGCCGAACTTATTCCGGCAAGCGCGCTTTCTTTCGGCTGTCGACTTCGTGCAGGCTGACCGTATGCGGCGCAAAGTGGCTCAAGAAATGGCGCGCGTTTTCTCGGAAGTGGATTTACTGCTTGTGCCTTCTCTGCGCGACGAGATGCTGGTGATCACCAACTTCACCGGACATCCATCGCTCACATTGCGTGCTGGCTTTGTCGAAGTATCGAAGGCACGCAGCGATTGGGCGCCAGATCCGAACCATCCACTGCCGACATTCAATCCTCCGCGCCGCATGCCCCACGGAGTCACTCTGATCGGCCGCTTATTCGACGAGGGCACTCTCGGCACTGCCGGCTTAGCGCTAGAACGTGCATTCCATGTGGTCGATGAAAGGCCGCCCGGATTCTAGTTGCAAACTCGTTACTTCGAAGGAACCGAATAGTGCGCGGCGATCAGCCGCCACTTGCCGGATTTCTTCATCCAGACATCGGTGAAGCGGTCGTGATAGTCGTAGGATTTCTGGCTGTCGATGCCCTTCTCGTGATAGACACCGGTCACGACGGCCGTGTCGCCGTGCAGGCGAATCTTCATCTCGGGGATCTCAACGTTTTCCACGTGTGTTGAGGCACTGGTGCTATAAGCGAGGTAGCCAGTCTTACTGTACGTGCTGCCATCCTCAAACGTGATGACGAAGTCGTCGTCGAGAACAGACGCGAAGACTTCGACTTCGTGGTGCTTGTAACAATCAAGGAGTTTCAGTTCCAGAGCTCGGATGGCGGCCGAGTCGGACGACTCCTGCGCTCCTAGAGCGAGCGGGAAGATCGTCAGGCACACGACCGCCGCTATGAAGAATGCACGTTTCCCCATCTACCGTATTCTTCATGTCCTGTCAGTGACGACAAGGTTCCTTTAGTCACCCCGTCGTTGTGCTACGCTCACGGTTGGCGCCGCCCGCCTCTTGCTCATGGGACCCGCTGATTCAGACCGTTCTCCGGAGAGTGTGACAGGGCAAACATCCGCGCACGCGTCCCTTCGGATCGGCACGGCTGGATGGTCTTACAAAGATTGGGAAGGCATCTTCTATCCACCCGGGATGCAGCGGCGCAAGCTGCATCCGCTCGAATATCTGGCCCGCTTCTTCGATACCGCTGAAATCAACACATCTTTCCATGGCCCGATGAAGCCGGAGGTCGCCAAGCTGTGGTGCAAGCGAGTGGCGGCGGTGAATCCGCAGTTTCTGTTCACGGCGAAGCTGTATCGGGCATTCACACATTCGCCGCTCGCAGTGATGGAGCCGACTTCGGCCGCGAGCATTCGTCCCACCGATGACGATGAAATCAAGGCACGCGAGGGACTCGATGTTCTGGCAAACGAATCCAAGCTGGGCGCGCTGCTGATTCAGTTCCCGGTATCGTTTAAGAACACAGGGCTCAACCGCGAATATCTGCAACGGCTGCTGCGGCAGTTCATTGAGTATCCGCGCGTCGTCGAGGTGCGCGATTCGAGCTGGAATAATCCGGAGACGCTAGCCGAGTTTGCGCGGATGAACGTCGGCTTCTGCAACATCGATCAGCCTGTGATGGGCAAGTCGCTGGCGCCCACCGAGCACGTCACGGCGGATGTGGCATACGTCCGGCTGCATGGGCGAAATTACGATCAGTGGTTCGACTCCGACAATCGCAATGACCGCTACAACTACCTCTACAAAGAACGCGAACTCGACGATTGGAAAGAGCGGATCGAGAACGTCGCGCACAGGGCGCGAACTACCTATGTCATCACCAACAATCACTTCGAGAGCAAAGCTGGAGTGAATGCGATCGAGTTGAAGTCGATGATCTCGGGAAAGCGCGTGGCAGCGCCGCCGACGCTGATTAAGAAATATCCGGAGTTGAGGAAGTTCGCCGATCCTGCGGAAGATGACGAGAACCCCGCACAAGGCGGGCAGCAGATGCGGCTTCTGGGATAGCAGGCTCCACAGGGGCTAAAGCCCTTTTTCTGGCCGCTTGACGCGGCGCTGAAGCGCCGCTCTACACGGCGCGCACGCACCATTGTCGTTCGTTCAGTGCGACGCAAAATGGAA
>Ga0070734_10000834_pt1 | contig 53897 bp, 35 predicted proteins | sample Coa_R1_8_FD_66444 | JGI IMG/M metagenome (GOLD analysis project Ga0070734, IMG submission 66444) | Surface soil microbial communities from Centralia Pennsylvania, which are recovering from an underground coalmine fire - Coalmine... | ecosystem: Environmental > Terrestrial > Soil > Unclassified ...
AGAGGGTTGGTCTGCACTACATCGACTTTTCGGAAGCGCACCACTGAAAACACGAAGCTTGCTCGATTCCGATGCTCACAAATCACAAAATTCGTCCCGACCGTGACGAACTTGGGCTAGAGTGTCTCATAAATACTTCGGAAATTCTGTTCCGGGAGTGCTGGTGGGAAGTGCAGACCGTGTGTCATCCCTTTAGGACGGCGGCTTGCTATGAGCATCGAATTTCTCGACCTGAATTAGCGGACTCGCAGACACGCAGGGTCTATGTGGATTCCTGCAGGAGGGCAATGAGGAAAGGGCACACGAAAGGAGCGCGCCTAAGGCAAGACCTTAACGAAGATGAGCGGAAGCAGGCGGCGACGGAGTAAGGTCTCACCCGATCCGTGGTCGTGCAGGCTGGCTGTGTTCTCCCGCAACCTATATGATCCTGCTTGCCTGGGATGCGGGCTTTTCAGTGCTCCGAATTAGCCGACGCCGGGTCCGATTCCTTCCGTGTCAAAACTGGATTCTTGAGGGTATCAATGCTCTTTCGCCTTCCAGATTGAGTTTACCAGTAGAACTTTAACGCAAATTGGATTTCCCTCTGGTCGTTCTGGAGGTCCCGCGTGGAGGTGATCCTGCCGAAGGTGGCCGGGTCGGTGTAGTCCAGTGCGCCGGGAGCAGCGGTGACTCCGTTTCCTGAAAATCCCGGTGGGCTGAAGTTAGGCGTATTCGTGAGGTTGAAAATCTCCGTCCGGAATTCCAAACGAGTCCGCTCGGTGACGTGAAATTCCTTGAACAGCGAGAAATCGAGGCGGTGGAAACCCGGACCGTAAAACTGGCTGGGAGCGCCCCCGAGTGGCGCATAATTCGTTTGTCCTACCGTCACAGCGACGGGCGGGCTGGTGAAGGCCGCCGGATTGATCCATTGATTGACGTTGTGAGGCCCGGCATATATATTCTGACCCGGCACAAGGAGCGCATTACACCCAAAGTCTGCCGTGGTTGCAATTACGCAAGGGACCGTCCAGGGCTGACCGTCCTGAAGGGTCAGGATCCAGTTGGTCATCCAGCCTCCCAGAATCCAATCCTCCACTCCGTGACTATTCCTGAGAAATCGATGGCCACTGCCGACGGGTAACTGATAAGTCCCGCTGAAATGGACCACGTGCGGGATATCGAAATCGCAAAAACCATAATCACCCTGAATCCCAAATCCGTTCAGCAACGGTGCGCGATAGCCGATTGCCGTTGCATTCAGCACGTCGGAGGCATCCGTGCGGCACTTTGACCACGTAAAGTTGGCAAGCAGGTTCAGGCCGGCACTGAATCTGCGTTCGAAGTTGACCTGCAGAGAGTTGTAATAGCTGTTACCTGCCATGCTGGTGAAAGTGCCTCCTCGCGCGAAGCTCTGGTAAGGCACGTAATCCTGCGGACTCAGATTGGGGGGAAGAATAACCGTGGGGGCATTCGTGGGTAAATAGACACCCAGATGCCTTACCGTGTTCCCCACATAACCGACCTGGAACGTCTGATTGGGCGTTACCTGGTATTGCAGCGTGAAGTTGTATCCTTGTGTATAAGGAGTGCTCATATGATACTGCTGTCCCGTGAAGGAAACTCCGGCCGGCTCAACGGCTGACGGCTCAATCGGAATAGGCGTTAATCCGTTATCGAGCGTTCCCAGTGCCCCGTTGGGATACGTAACCGGATGAGCGGCATCGGAGGCGGGATAGAAGAGCGTAAACTGAAATGGAAAATCCACGTAGGTCTCGATCACTGAGTTTTCAAACCCACCGTAAAAGAGACCGTAGCCTCCGCGAGCCACGAGTTTGGATGTCAATCGATACGCAAAACCTACGCGCGGTCCGAAGTTGGTGAATGGCACAGTGCCCAGCGCACGGTTCCCTGAACAGACCAGATCCACATTTTCAACCTTCGCGGCAGCGTAAAAATCCGGAGAAAGGGGAGTATTGCAGCGACGCTTCGGAATCAGGAATCTGGCGGGCTGGTCAGGCTGGCCTGAGTAGGCGCCAGGCAGGAAATTGGACTGAGCGTCGTAACGCTCTGTGATCAGCCCGAAGTATTCCCAGCGCAGTCCCAGATTGAGGGTCAATTTCGGCGTCGTCTTCCAGTCGTCCTGAAAGTAGAGAGCGTAGTAAGGGCGTAACATGTCTGTGTTTGATATGTTGGACGCCTGGACTGCATCAGAGCCCCCGACGAAATCAAATCCATTGGGGACCGTGGAACTGACCGGGATGAGCAGCATTTGCGCCAGGCCCGTGTTTCCTCCACCGGTATCGGGAACTTCGGTATAGACGCCGTCAAAGGCCCATCCCCCGCGACCGTAGGGAGGCTGAAGAATGGAAAACCGGATGTGCTGCCCTTCAAATCCTGCCTTGAGGGTGTGTGCGGCCTTCACTGCGGTAAAGTTTTCGGATAACTGCTCGGTGGAGTTGTATTCAACAGAAGGCAGAAAGGGATTACTTCCGAGTGTATTCATCCCCTCGAGTGTGATCTGAGGTAAGCCACCGTTGTGCGAAACCTGCGGGATACCCTGAATCCCGAACTGGCCTGGAATATTGGTCAGATTGTCGGCGAAGGGCTGAAGGCGCGAGGCGGCGATCCGGCTGTATCCGAGGCGGATTTCGTTGACGAGAGTTGAAGAAAAAAGATGCGTTTCGCTGAGCGCTGTATTGATGGAGACGGCGGTCTGGTAGCCTTGGGCGAATGCTCCGCCGTCGGCATAACCCTGAAACGGCCCGGGCAGATATTCGGGTTCGTTGGAATAGCTGACACTCCCGAACATCTGATCCCGCTCGTTGAAGTTCTGATCCACTCGGACGTCAAATTGATTAATGGTATTGCGCAGGATCGGATCACTTGTGAAGTTGTCGAATAAGCCCGGACCATTCGGGCTCGGAAATAAATCAAGCAGCTTCACAGCGTTGGGATCAATTCGCGATGAGGGAATCTGGTTCCCAGTGAAGGGCTCTCGGGCAAAGCCGATGGCGCTGCCGGAAGGCGTTCCGCTGGGGCATGGAGGCGTGATCCCGCTCGTCGGATCAGGCACACCGCAGAAAATCGTGCGCGTGGTAGCGGGATCAAAAACCGAGCCCAGCGGAAATGATCGCCCGAGAACATCTGTTTGCGTGCCGCTTTGGCCCGCAATCAATTCCGAGAGATCTGTATAACCGCTTGATCGCTCGCGAGCAGTGGGCACGGTTGAAACCCAGGGGGTAGCTTGCCGGACGCGAGTGCCTTCGTAGTCGCCGAAAAAGAAGGTCTTGTCCTTGCGCAGCGGACCTCCAATAGTCGCGCCAAACTGATTTTGCCGAAACTCGCCTTTCTTCTGATTGCCGGCGTTTTCGAAAAAGTTAGCGGCATCAAACCGGTCGTTGCGCAGGAATTCCCAGGCGTTGCCGTGGAATTGGTTGGTACCGGACTTGAGGGTCGCGTTCAGCACTGCCCCCGCGGATCGCCCGAATTCAGCGCTGTAATCGTTCGTCTGGACTTTAAACTCGGCAATGGCATCAACGGGCGGGCGAACCACATAGGCCGTGCCATTGAGAAAGTCCACGAGGTCGGCGTTGTCGTCGATGCCATCGAGGAGGTAATTGTTCTGTGCCGGCCGTAATCCGTTTGCAGCAAAACTGCCGGAGGCTCCCAACCCTCGCGTATCCTGCTGATCGGGCGTGACCCCCGCAGCCAGTTGGGCTAAAAAGGTGTAATTACGGCCGTTCAAAGGCAGATTATTGATTTCACGGCTGCCAATCACCTGTCCTACCGAGGCGTTCTGGGTTTGCAAAAGCGGAGCGGCGCCGGTTACCTCGATCGTCTGAGTGACCGCCCCGGGCCTCAGAGTAAAATTCACCACCAGTTGCTGCTGAATGTTCAGCGCAAGATGCGTTTGAATCGCTTTTTGGAAGCCAGGCGCTTCGGCCGTCACGGTGTAGGTGCCGATCCTGATTGGAGTGAAAGTGAAGGAACCGTCCGCACCTGTTCGGGTCGAAAGGGTGAAGTTAGTGCCCTCGTTCGTCAGCGTTACTTCGGCGCGGGGGATCACCGCTCCACTCGTATCCTTCACGGTGCCCAGAATGGTTCCCGTATCAACCTGCGCACAAAGAGGAAAGCTCAGGAACAGCGCGAGCACGCATAGGCCCGGAATGATCTCGCGGTTGAAAATATGTCGGTGCATAAGGACCTCCTCGGTTGAATAAAACAGACGGTTGAAGTATCCGTTCATTCTCGGAAACGGGAGGACATTGCCGTGAAAACAGCACTGATTTCAATGGACTTCAGCTTGGAAACTAAGAAACAAGACGATGAGTGTATAAAATGGTGTGAGGAATATCAAGCTGTGCGCGCGCCGACCTTCCCACCCACGATTCAGGCTGTGGCTTTGAAGCGATGCAAGACGATGTTTTCGCGGGAAAAACGAAACAAGAAAGACTTTGGACGGAAGGCGGCCAGAATCATGCCGCTTGCCGGGAGGAAACGCAAAGGCTCGGTGGGCAGAAGCTAGAGGGCCTTTTCCTGATACTTGCGCCGCAAGGCCTCGTGCAATCGATTGCGCACCAGATCGGGCATGGGAAAGAGTTTCCCGTCGCAATACAATTCAATCACCTTGCGCGTGGTATCAAAAACCACCTTGCAGTGAGCACATTTGCAGAGATGTTCCTCCAGGATGCGCTTGAAATCCTCGGCGAGTTCGCCGTCGAGATACTTTGAAATCTCCTGAAAAGCTTCTTTACAGGTCAAGGTTTACTCTCTTTAAAGACTTTGCTCAATTCCTCTCGCAACTGTAAGCGGGCTCGAAAAAGCCGGGCTTTCACCGCGCCGGTCGTCAGATTCAGCATTTCAGCCGTTTCTTCAGTCGAAAGCTCTTCAACGTCGCGCAGAAAGAAAACGGCGCGGAGGCTGGCTGGAAGCGATTGAGCGGCGTTCAGAAGAATCCTTTCCATCTCTTCCTGGTTCATCTGCTGCTCGGGATTCGGTTTCCAATCCCGAAACTCCCGGGGCATCACCTGCCCTTCGTCATCCACCGCATCTTCCAGAGGTTCGGATTTATCGGAACGACGCTTGCGCAGCTTCATGAGTCCTTCGTTCACCGCGATCCGGACCAGCCAGGTGTAAAAGCGTGAATCCTGACGGAAGTCGGACAGGTGCTCAAAGGCTTTGAGGAAGGTTTCCTGAAGAACGTCCTCCGCATCCTCCGTGTTTCCGGTTAGGCGCAACGCAAGCCGGTAGATTTTTCTCTCATAGCGATTCACCAACTCGTCAAAAGCCTCATTGCTTCCGGCTTTTGCGGCGGCCACCAGTTCGGATTCGCTCTTCTCAAGCGCCGCTTCCGGGGCTTGCGCCAAATCCTTACGAGCAGGTTCTGCACCGGGTAATGGATTCAATTCGGGAGACACTTGGGAAGTATAATGCATCTTGAACTGCTGATCCACCGGAATTCCGCTGAGGCCAAGCACCCAAATTAGCGCTCTCTCAGTTAAGATGAAATGGAGGTTGCTGAAGTTTCACTTTGCGCAGCAGGAATCTTACAGGTGCCGAGAATGGATGGAAGCGGAATCCGCATGCTCTGAAGGCCTTGCCAGCTTTTCACGGCTTTCGGCCATCCGGATTGCCTTCCGGCTGCGGATGTCGGTCTTCAGAAATCCATCCAGTCTCGCATACTTCGGAAACAACCCTCCCGCTTGCGGGTGAGGCCTTCGGGCGCCGACGGGCGTGCTGGTGAAGCGAGGTCGCCTTCGATCGGTGGTTGACTGATGGGGAGAGTTTGCAATGAAAAAAAAGATTGCGTCAGGAATTCGCCACCCGCAAGCGCCGGAGAGAGCATTAAGGCAGAGCGACATCCCATTCCTGTTTCTGCTGAATGCGGAACATGCGCTTGCCAGGCACCACCTGCCACGCATTGCCGAATGTCTCGGAAGGCTGTCCGAAAAAGACATCTGGTGGCGGCCTAATCCGGCTTCGAACAGCGCTGGGAATCTGATGTTGCATCTTGCCGGCAACGTGCGCCAGTGGATTATCGCAGGGCTGGGTGGAGAGCCGGACATTCGGAACCGCGACCGGGAGTTTCAGGAGCAGGGGCCCATTCCTCGCCGGGTTCTTTTGGCGCTGCTGAGAAGAGAGGTGAGGATGGCTTGCCGCGTTCTCAATAAGCTGACGCCAGCGGATCTGTTGAAAATCTATTCCATCCAGAAGTTTCGCGTCACAGGGTTTCATGCAATTTCCCACGTCATCGAGCATTTCGCTTATCACTCCGGCCAGATCATCTATCTCACCAAGCTCAGGCTCGGCAAAGACCTGGGCCTCACGCAATTGCCCGGGCAGAAGGCGCGTCGACCGTCCAAATCGCCTAGGTTGCCCGCTATTTGAGAAATCAGAAGGCGGAAAGCGGAGGGCAGAAGGCAGTAGCAATGTAGCTTGGGCGTGGCCTTGGCCGCGGGCTCTGCCCAGATCGGCTTCCGTTGGGCACAATTGTTTTCTGATATCTGGAATCTGAAATTTGGAATTTGATTTCATTGGCAGACAGGACGGTAGTGAGAAAAGCGTTTGACAATAAAAATGTACATATATAGACCTACTTTCATGAAGACACCGCGTCTTTCTCGAGAAACTTTGCTTGTGCTGGAAAAATTCGTTGTCCGGCCAGGCGACTGGCGCTACGGTTACGAATTGAGCCGTGAAACGGGGCTGATGTCTGGAACGCTTTATCCCATTCTCATGCGCCTTGACCTCTGGCAGCTATCGATGTAGCCTATCGATAGAGCGCCGGTGGAAGGCGCGCGATGCTCTCGCTGGAAATTTATGCGAAAATCTATCAGGTTGCTGAAAAATCCCGAAAATGGGTGGTAGCGGCGACTTGATATCGCTAGAACTCCAATGTTCTCAGGGCGTCAATGGCGGATAAATCCGCTTCTACACATTTTTCAGCAACCGGCTATGCGGGGACGCAACGGCTCGGGCGAGTGGGGAAAAGAACCTTTAGACCGATCTTCCACTACAGGGGGAGGAAAGGGCCATCTCCATCGATGGATTTCCCTCACGAGAAGGCATCATTGGGGTGTTCTTTAAGGCACGAGAAGAAAAATTTTGCCTACGAACCCTAATCGGCCTTTAGAATCAATAGGGCAATTTTGAGTAATCACCTATCGGCGAGAACAGACAAACGAACGAAAACCCGAAAAGGAACCTATTATTGTTTTGAAATATGAAAGTTGTAGTGGAAGCTATCGGGAACCCAGTTCGGTTCGTTGTAGAGGGTTCTCCCCCGTCAGCCAAAATCCAGAGATTCTTGTCTGACGGTCAGTCTGTCAGGGTGCAAAGAGTGAAACAATCAGGAATTTCAACTGAATCTAAAAGACTTATCACTCATTTTCAATAGTTGCCAAAGCGACTTGGGACGGGGGATTGCGCCAGAGCGAAACCGGCGCACAGACTCCATGCCCCTGTGTCTGCGGGAAGAGGACCGAACTTGTTTCTTGAGATCCAACAAGCCACACGTGAGAAATTCGCGAAAGCTGTCCAGGAGATTTTTCATTTAGAAATAAAAGACGTTACCTTGGGATTCCCGCCCTCTCAGGAAATGGGCGAAATCTCAATCACCTCCTGTTTTGAACTGGCCAAGCAATTGCGCCAGCCGCCGCGCAAACTTGCCGAACAGATTGCAGCGCGCCTTTTGCCCATCGAAGGAGTGGAGCGCGTCAGCCTTGCCGGTGCGGGTTACATTAACCTTCATCTGGATCACGCCGCTGTTTTTTCAAAGCTGCATCAGACCCGCACAACGGGCGCAAAACCGCTCGCCTCTGCCGGGACGGGCAAAAAGATTCTCGTGGAACACACCAGCATTAATCCCAACAAGGCCGCGCACATCGGCCACCTTCGCAACGCCATCCTGGGTGATACGCTGGCACGCCTGCTGCGTTTTCGAGGCGACGAAGTGGAGGTGCAAAACTATATCGATAACACCGGCGTGCAGGTGGCCGACGTGGTGGTAGGCTTCGCTCATCTTGAAAAAAAATCGCTGGCGGACGTGCGCAAGCTGATTGAGGACTCCTCCGGCCCGCGCTTCGATTACTACTGCTGGGATCTTTACGCGCGCGTTTTTCAGCATTATGAGGAGGAGCCGGAGTCGCTTTCCCTGCGGACGGAGACCCTGAAGGCCATTGAGGAAGGGCACGGAGAGTTGGCGGAGATGGCGGAAATGATTTCCACCGCCATTGCGCGCCAGCATCTTGAGACCATGCAGCAGCTCAATATTCAATATGATCTTCTGGTGCAGGAGAGCGAAATCTTAAGGCTCAATTTCTGGCAGTCCGCCTTTGACCTCATGCGCCAGACGGGAGCGATTCAGTTTGAAGAGACGGGCAAAAATCGCGGTTGCTGGGTGATGGCACTGGCCGATGGAACGTGCGCCGATGCAAAGTCCAAAGCGTCTGGTGAGGACGAAGATGTGAAAATCATTGTGCGCTCCAATGGCACGGTTACCTACGTGGGCAAGGATATTGCCTACCATCTCTGGAAATTCGCGTTGCTGGGACGGGATTTTCAGTATCACCGTTTTTATCGATATCCTGACGGCCGGGAAGCCTGGCGCACAGCAACTCGGGGGGAAAGCGAGGCTCCGGCTTTTGGCCGTGGAAGCGAGGCTTACGCCGTCATCGATACTCGGCAATCGTATCTCCAGGAGGTTGTGCGGCGGGCTTTTCTGGCTCTGGGCTACACGGAGCAGGCGAGAAATCTCCACCATTTTGCCTATGAAGTGGTAGGGCTTTCGCCGCGCTGCGCGGAGGAGATGGGATTGGAGTTGAACGAGGAAGATCGCTCGAGAAGCTATGTGGAGGTTTCCGGAAGAAAAGGGCAGGGCGTCAAGGCCGACGATCTCATTCAAACGCTCATCGAGCGCGCGCTCGAGGAAGTTCAGGCGCGGGAAATGACTACCGATCTCGCAGAGCAACAGTTGATTGCGCGGATGATCGCGGTGAGCGCGTTGCGTTACTTCCTGCTGAAATATACTCGCCGAACAATCATCGCCTTTGATTTCAAGGATGCCTTGGCCTTTGAAGGCGAAACCGGTCCTTATCTGCAATACACTGTTGTCCGAGCACAGAATATTCTCCGCAAGTATCTGGAAGCTCATCCGGATTCCAAACCCGAGCAATGGAAAACCCTGCTCTCCCGGGATCAAATTGCTGCAATGCTCGCTTCTCCGGACCTTTGGGAATTGACGCTGCTTGCGGCTCAACTTGAAGTCGCCGTGGAGCAGACCCTTGCTTCGGAGGAGCCCGCGACGCTTGCCAAATATGCATTCCGTCTCGCACAAGCCTTCAATAACTTCTATCACCATCATCCCGTGCTGCATGAACCCGATTCGGTCCGTCAGGTATTTTTGCTTCTGCTCGTCCAGCTCGTCAGTAGCAAGCTTCAGCAAGCCCTCGATCTGCTTGGAATCCAGGTTCCACCACGGATGTAAGAACCCTTTTCCCCCGCATGGGTTACACCAAAACCAGAGATTTCTAACAGAGACTCCTTAATCAGATTGACCGCACCACCGGCGCAGCAACCTTGGGAAGGAATCACTCCACCCTCAAGAAAGGCTCGAAGCAGGCCGATAATGGTTAGGGTGCTCTAATTGTGTGATATCGGATAAGGTATCAATTGAATGGTAATATCAGACCAGAGAAATTCGCCTGAAACCCCACACGGATGCAGGCGCTGTTCGGTCTGCTACAAGGCTGAAAAAGACGCTGAGGGGTAAGATGGCAAACAGAAACTTCAGAACGCAGGCCGCTTTGAGCGAAGAGATCTTGCTCAACACCTTGATGGAACACATTCCAGACTGTGTCTACTTCAAGGACTGTAACGGCAAGTTTTTATGGGTCAATCAGGCCAGCGCTCGCAAGCTGGGATTCGAGAATCCCTCTGAGATTATTGATAAAACGGATTTTGATTTCTTCACGGCCGATCACGCCCAGGCCGCCTTTGCGGACGAACAGGAGATTCTGCGAACGCGGCGACCTGTGGTTGGCAAGGAGGAGCGCGAGACCTGGCCCAATCAACCGGATACCTGGGTTTCGACCACGAAGGTTCCCTTTTACGATCCGGCCGGAAAGCTGATGGGAATTTTTGGCATTTCCCGGGATATCACCGCACGCAAGTTGGCCGAAGAGGAACTGAAGGAAGCGCGCGCAAATCTTCAGGTTCAGGTTGACCTGCAAACCGCCAGCCTTCGCGCCATGAACGAGGAATTGAAGAGAGAGATTGCGGAACGCCAGCGCGCCGAGGAAGCGGCCTTGCGAGAGAAATCCTTGCTGGACGCGCTGATGGATAATCTTCCTGACGCCATTTATTTCAAGGACACGCAGGGACGTTTCATACGGGTCAATCAGGGGCTGGCCCGAAAGCATGGGCTACGAGATGCTGCTGAAGCTATCGGGAAGACCGATTTTGACTTTTTCACCCCGGAATGCGCGCAGGCCTCCTTTGAAGATGAATTGGAAGTGATGAGAACCGGCAAGCCTTTGATTAGCGCCGAAGAGCGCGAAGTCTGGCCGGACGGCGCGGAGACGTGGGCTTCCACCACCAAAATGCCCCTATATGATTCGCAGGGGCAGATTATTGGCACCTTTGGCGTTTCCCGCGATATAACGCTTCGCAAGCGGGCGGAGCAGGAAGTGCTCCGCCAGAAATCGCTGCTTGAAGCTCTGATGGATTACAGCCCGGATGCCATCTACTTTAAGGATTTGAACAGCCGCTACATCCGAATCAATCAGGGCCACGCTCGCAGATACGGGCTGAAGGACCCGGCGGACGCCATCGGGAAGTCGGATTTCGATTTCTTCTCTCATGAGCACGCGCAGGCGGCTTTTGAAGATGAGCAAACGGTCATAAGAACCGGCAGGCCGATGATCAATCAGGAAGAGCGGGAGACCTGGCCCGACAGGCCGGACACCTGGGTTTCCACCACCAAAATGCCCCTTTACGACGGCCAGGGACAACTGATGGGCACGTTTGGCATTTCAAGAGACATCACCGAACGCAAGATGGCTGAGGCGGAATTACGAAAAGCAAAAGAGCTGGCGGAGATGGCCAATCGCGCCAAAAGCGAATTTCTGGCCAACATGAGCCATGAAATCCGCACGCCGTTAAACGGTGTTCTTGGAATGACCGAACTGGCCTTGGATACTGATCTGACGGCTGAACAGCGGGAATATCTGGAAATGATCAGGTCCTCAGCCGACTCTCTGCTGAGAGTGATTAATGACATTCTGGATTTCTCGAAGATCGAGGCCCACAAACTCGATCTCGATCCGATTGAATTCAAACTGCATGACAGCCTTGAATCCACGATGAAGGCGCTGGCGGTGCGGGCGCACCAGAAGGGACTGGAACTGGTGTGCGACGTGGCGTCTGATGTGCCTGATGATGTGGTCGGCGACCCCACACGCCTGCGCCAGATTTTGACGAATCTGGTAGGAAACGCCATCAAGTTTACGGAACAGGGAGAAGTGGTCACGCGAGTATCCCTGGAGTCGATCGAGGAAAAGAATGCAATCCTGCACTTCGAAGTGGCGGATACGGGCATAGGCATTGCGCCCGAACATCGCCAATCCATCTTTGATCCTTTCAGCCAGGCGGATGCATCTTCGAGGCGAAAATATCAAGGCACGGGATTGGGTTTAACGATTTCATCGCGCCTTGTGGAAATGATGGGAGGCCGTATCTGGGTGGAAAGCGAGGTGGGGCGCGGCAGCGTTTTTCACTTCACGGTCCGTTTGGGCCGAGTCGACCGGGTTGCGGCCCCGACAGTCCCTGCAAAGGCTGATGCCCTCCAGGGCTTGCCGGTTCTGGTGGTGGATGACAACGCCACCAATCGCCGCATTCTGGCGGAAACGCTGAAACGTTGGGGATCCGAACCCGCCCTGGCAGAGAACGGCGAAGCCGCGCTCCAGGCTCTTTCAAAAGCCCGAAACAATGGCTCCCCTTTTGCGCTCGTGTTGACCGATGCGCGCATGCCGAAAATGGACGGGTTTACTCTGGCAGAGCACATTCAGAAAGACCCTCGACTTGCGGGCGCTACCATTATGATGCTCACTTCAGGCGGACGACGCGGTGATGCGTCTCTGTGTCGCCGCCTGGGAGTTGCCGCCTATCTGACCAAACCGGTGGGGCAGTTTGAGTTGCGGGAAGCGATGGTCAATGTGCTGAACGCTTCATCGCTTTCCAGCGAACCGAGATCCCTTGTGACCAGGCATTCGCTTCGGGAGGCGCGTTCGATGAATTCGAAGAATTCTTCAATTTTCACCGGCCTTCGGATTCTTTTGGCAGAGGATAATGCCGTCAATCAGGCGGTGGCGATGCGCCTGCTGAAAAAGATGGGTCATGAGGTGGAAGTGGCTGAAAACGGACTTCAGGCGCTGGCTGCGCTGGAGAAGCAATCCTTTGATCTCGTGATCATGGACGTTCAGATGCCGGAGATGGACGGTTTCGAAGCGACGGCGGAGATTCGAAGGCGAGAGAGGGAACGGGGCGGCCACCTGCCCATTGTTGCCATGACCGCCCACGCCATGAAAGGGGATCGCGAACGATGCCTCGCCGCCGGCATGGACGCCTACATCACCAAGCCAGTGCAAAGGCGTGACCTCTATGAGGCGATCGAGAAGGTGATGGCGGATTCTGCCGCGAGCCGTCGGAAAGCTTCCCCCAAAGCTGTGCAACAGAGTCCGATCAAGAAGAGAGAAGAGCCTTTTGATTACGCCGCGGCTCTTGACCGGCTGGAAGGCGATCAGAGACTTCTGGCGGAATTGGCGACTCTCTTTCTGGGCGGCGTTCCCGGACAACTGGCAGCCTTGCGAAAGGCGATTGACGAACGGGATGCGAAGACCGTACAGGAAGTTGCGCATAGCCTGAAGGGCGAGGTTGGGAACTTTGCCGCACCCTCCGCATTTGAGGCAGCTCTCCGGCTGGAAACGTTGGGTCGGGAGAACAATTTCGCTCCGATGGATGAGGCCTATCGAGTGCTTGAAACGTCCATGGTCGCTTTGACGGCGGCATTGTCGAACCTTGCCCGGCAGGCTACAGCCTGAGGGTGCAGTTGCGGAGAGGAGAGTCTCCGCCGCGGCTCAGAGCGACCTGGATCGTCTTTCGGCCGCCGGTCTCTTCTGCCGGCTTTTGAATTCAGTTGCAGTATGGGATCCCTATGAATCACAACAAATTCATCGCTCGCGTCCTGGTTGTGGACGACGAGCCTTCGATTCTGGAGCTTCTTGATGCGAAGCTCTCCCTCGAAGGTTACGACTGCCACACCGCGTCCAATGCCGAAAGCGCGCTCGCCCTGCTTCGCCGCGAGGCTTTTGATGTGATTCTGTCAGACCTCCGCATGCCCGGTCTTTCAGGTCTGGATCTGATGAAGGAGGCCCGGAAAATCGCTCCACGCGCCGCCTTCCTGCTGATGACCGGCGAGCAGGATGTCCGCACCGGCGTTGAGGCGATGAAGATGGGGGCTTCGGATTACGTTGTGAAGCCTTTCCAACTGGCTTCGATGCTGCGCAGCGTGGCGAGCGCCATCGAGAGAAAGCAATTGGAGATTGAGCTTGAAAAGTACCGGCAGCACCTGGAAGAAATGGTGGAAAAGCGGACTCAACAGTTGCGGAAAGCTCTGGAGCAGATTGAAAGGGTCTATGATGAAACCCTCGAAGCTTTGAGCGCGGCCCTGGACCTAAGAGATTCTGCGACCGCCGGCCACTCAACGCGAGTGACGCAGTATGCCCTGAAGATCGCCGAGGTGCTGGGAGCCACCGACGATCAGATGCAGGAGATCGCGCGCGCTGCCTATCTGCACGATATTGGAAAGATCGGCATTCCGGATGTCATCCTGCTGAAGGAAGGAATCCTCTCTGAAGAGGAAGAGGCTGTGATGAGGACACATGTCATGATCGGATACCGGCTCCTCAGCCGCATGGCCTTCCTCGCATCGACCGCTGAGATCGTCCGCGCCCACCATGAGCGTTATGACGGCACGGGGTATCCCAGCGGCCGAAAGGGAAAGGATATTCCACTCGGAGCGCGAATTTTCGCTGTGGCGGATACTCTGGATGCCATGACTTCTGACCGGCCCTATCGCAAAGCTCTGTCGTTTGAGGCCGCTCGGGAGGAGATTCGCAAAGAAGCGGGCCGCCAGTTTGATCCCGACGTGGTGGATGCTTTCCTTTCGCTGCCGACAACGCTTTGGGAGAATATTCAGAAAGATTCCTTGAGGAACCACGGAGCGCACAGTAAGGTGCTGGTGTTCGGCGGTGGGCAGACGATTCCCCCGAAGCCTCACTCAGCGATCTCGGATTGGGATTCACCAGTCAAAACCCGTAATACAAGCCGCTGACGAACTCTCAGCGCGCTGATCATCTGTGGTATTTTCATTTCCCGATCGTCACTGAAAAGGAGGAGTTCTTTATGGCAGAAAATCCGTGCCCACCGCCCGGAAAAGATTACCAGGCTTCAAATGGAAGGAATCAATATCGAATTCATGTCCAAATCACGGCTGAAGCTTGGCGGCAAGTTCCCGCCCAGGAACAAAACCTGGTCATCAATGTGCTGAGCGCGACGCCAGTGAACGTGATGCCTGGCCTTAAGGGTAAAGGCAACGGGATCAAGCGTGAAAGCAACGGATGGTCCATCCACACGCAGACCGACAAATCCCTTTACGACACGAATATCAGACAAGGCGATGCGGGCAAGACAAATTTTGTCTTTGGTACATACAAAAAGCGCCCGCATTCGTAGAGCGCTCCCCGAACTGTGGGGTTTCCTCACACATCCAAGCCGGCGCGCGCCTGGCGGAGCGCGGAAGCAATCTTTTTTTGAGCCGTTCCATTCAGGGGCAGGAGGGGCGGGCGGGGTTGACCCCCTCGGTATCCCGATAGATCAAGCGCCACTTTGATCCCCGGAATCCCGTAAGGGACAGTGATCTTCTCAATCAAAATCATCAGCCTCTTTCGCAGCTTCTCAGCCGTTTCCGAATCGCCTCGGCGGAAGGCTTCATAAAGGCTTACACAGAGTCGAGGCTCAAAGTTTGATTGTCCAAGGATCGCTCCTGAAGCCCCGGTTTTTAAGGCTTCCGGAAAGATCAACCCCGAACCGATGAGCAGCCGGAATCCCTTCCGCACTTTGCGCATGATGGCGCTCACGAAGTCCAGTTTGCCGGAGCTCTCCTTGAGGCCGACGATATTCGGGTGGTGTGAAAGTTCTCCAATCATCGCCGGGTCCATCGCATAGCCGGTGAACTGCGGAATGGAATAAAGGAGCGCGGGTCGCCGGAGCGCATCGGCCACAGCGCGGAAATGGGCAATGAGCACGCGCGGCTGCATTGCGGGCTTGTAATAGCTTGGAGGGAGAAGCAGGACGGCATCGGCTCCTCGCGCAATGGATTCCCGGCTCAGCCGGATCGTCTGTGTTGTTCCTTCCAGTCCCGTGCCGGCGATCAACAGCTGCGGCGGACGTATCAGCTCGCGAGCAATCTCGACCAGACGCAACCGCTCGGCTTCCGTTAACAGTGGAGCTTCTCCGGTTGAGCCTGCTACGACCACGCCGGAAATCCCCGTACCTGTATATTGGCGCAGGTTAAATCGCAGCGCAGCCTCATCCAATTGGCCGCGGCGGTTGAAAGGGGTCGCCACGGGTGGAAAGACGCCGCTCAAGTGATTGATAATTTCGTGACGCGTCATCGTGTGAGAATCTGCTTCTCCTGGTTTATTCAGAAGTAAGGGCGGAAAGCGCTTTCCCGAAGCGCAGGCCGTGCCCCTGCGGCCCTTCGTCGCACCGCAACCAGTAAGAGTACCACGATAACGCTCATTGGACGTAGGGCTGAAGCAGAACACGGTCTGATATCTTCACGTGCTGATGAAGATGGTTAAAACGTTCGAAGGCCTCCCGAGCGCCGGTCAGATCGCCCATTCGTTGTCGCACCTGCGCCAGGGCATAATACGGTTCAGCAAGTTTCGGGTTATCACGCGTGGCGTTCTCAAGCGCGTCAGAGGCGCCCTGCAATTGATTCATTTCGATGAGGGCCTGGCCGAGCCGATATTCGGCCAGCGCGAAGTGAGGTCGGCAGCGGATGGCTGCTTGCAGTTCGGAAGCGGCTTCAGGCAGCCGGTGAGCGCGCAACAGGGTGGCGCCGTAAAAGTAAGCCGCCAGCGCATTGCAGTTTCCAGGGCCGCGCGGCAGTCGCGCGAAAATGCGCAGCGCCTCATTGTAATGCCCGGTTTCGGATTCCAAAACCGCCGCCAACAGGATGAGTCGAGGATCAGAGACCCTGGGCTCTTTCACGACAGGCCCGAGCACATCCAGCGCCTCCGCATTACGTCCCAACAGGTAATCAGCAACCGCGTGCTGGTAGCGGAATTCAATGGCCTCCGGGAATTGCCGTGTGGCTTCTTCCGCGCGCTTGCCGGCTTCCGCGAAATGGCCGCCCATCATTTGCGCCCGGATCAGCTCGGCCCACGCGCGCTCATTGGTAGGCAGGCTCTGAACCAGCCTCGCGAAGGTTTGCGCAGCGCCATCGTAATCATGGAGGCTCATTTGCACCTGACCGTAGGCGTACCAGAAAACCGGTCCTCGTGCAGACTCCGGCGCTTGATGGAGCAAGGCGAGACCCTGCCGGGCTTTGCCTTGCTGTGCCCATAATTCGGCGAGTGCTGCATAGGGTAACTGCCGGTTCGGATCGCTCTGGATCGTCCTTTGCCATACCTGCTGGATGGTGTCAAACTGCCTTGCCGAAGCGAGGATTCCCGCCAGGGTCTTCAAAAAGTCGTCGTCATAATCCTTCGGAAGATGGGAGGCAAGGCGCGAAAGTTGGTGAAATTGTCTGGCCCCCGCATAAGCGCGTGCCAGATTGATGAGCACATCCTGCGAATCAGGGGATTTGTTCCTGAGCCCTTCCAGAAGAGGAACCGCCGCCTGATAGTCCCTGTCTTCGATCAATGAGACGGCGTAATCATAGGCATAGTCAGAGTTGGCGGGGTCGAGCCGATAAGCTTGACGAAGCTCGGCAAGAGCTCCTTTCAAGTTGCCCGCGCGAGCCATTGTAAGGCCAAGATAAGCGTGCGCTTCAGCCAGTTTCGGATTTCTTCTGAGAGCCTCTTCAAGGCTGCGCTCCGCCGCCTCCAACTGCCCGGCTCTGTAGGCTGCAATTCCCTGAACAAGCAGGCTCGTGGATTCAGATTCCGCAGCGGGAACGCTTGACTGCCGGAATGAGGTCTGACCCTGCGCGCTCCTTATGCCCACACAGAGAAGAATTCCAGCGAGACTTGCCATAAGGGAGGGTTTCAGAACATCCGTGAAGAAGGCTCTTCCAACGGCGGCGTTCGCTGGCTCCACTCGGGACAAGCTCTCACTGCCGGATTTCATTTCGAATCGCTCGGGCAGGCGGCGTTCAATGCCCGGCCGCGGAGGAGCCATGACGCTTGCGAGCATACACCAGCCAGGGTACAAAGCCGCGCGATTCGGTGCGAAGCTGGTAGACGGAAGTTGTGGCCGTGATGTAGAGCGTGCGATAATCCCTGTCTCCCCAGGTGAGATTCGCGGGTTGTTCCGGCAAGACGATGGTTCCAAGATGATGACCCTGCGCATCCCAAACCCAGATGCCTTTGGGGCCGACGACGAAGAGGTTTCCCTGCGTGTCCACCCGCATCCCGTCTGGCACCCCCTCGTTGGCCTCGCCTGGCTCTTCACCGAAGATGCGCCCGTTTGTGAGCCTTCCTCGTGAAAAATTATAGACGCGAATATTTCTCTGGTCGCTGTCATCCACGTAAAGGCGATGGCCGTCGGGCGAAAAGGCCAGCCCGTTCGGCTGCGTCAAATCCCGCGTGAGCAGAGTGACGTTTCCGCTGGCGTCAAGCCGATAGACGCCCTGGAATGGGATCTCCTGCTTTGCGCCTGCCGGGAGATCAAGGGTGGGATCGGTAAAGTAAATCGCGCCATCCGGGCCCAGCACCACGTCATTAGGACTGTTGAATTTTTCCCCCTGATAACGGTCAGCCAGAATCTTGTAATCACCGCGCGGACTTATGCGAATCACCGCACGGAGAACACTGGCGCAATCGAGCAATCGAAGGTTCGTATCATAACTATTGCCATCCGGATCTCCCAGCGAAATGACTGCCTTGCGGTGCCCATCGGGATAGACTTGAAAGATCTTGTTGAGCTTTTCGTCGCTGACATAGAGAAAGCCTCTGGAATCCCAGACTGGCCCCTCTGTAAAACCAAAGCCGGTCGCCAACTGTTTAAGTCGGGTGCTGGGCGGAACAAGTTTCCAGAATTGCGGGGACAGCGCCTGAAGGCTGAATCGGCGCGGGGTCTGTGCAGCGGGAAGCAGAGACCACAAAAAGAAGAAAACAACGAGAGGCGCAGCACGCCAGAGTGTTCTTGTCATCGAAACCTTTCGGACATTATGAGCTGCTTTTCACCAGAAACTTGACCAGGTCATCGAGATCGTTCTTCGTCAACCTCAAGCCGTAATTTGAAGGCATCAGCGATCGGGGCTCGTGACGCAAGGTTGCGAGATCAGATTTCATCAAGAGATGAAAAGCGCCATCGAGCGTCTGCAGTTGCAATGAGAAATTGTCCTCGTTGCGCGCGACGCCGAGATATTTGTGGCCATCACGCGTTACGGCAATGACAACATCCTGCTGACGGCCCATATCCCTGTTGGGATTGAGAATTGCCTCTCGAATGTCCTGCGGTGAATGGGTCTGTGCGTAGGTTGAAAGATCAGGGCCGATAAAACCACCCTGGCCGCGAATCATGTGGCAGCTTGAGCAGGCTGCCTTGCCAAAGAAAAGCTGCCGGCCTCGTTCAGGATTTCCCGGAAGGGCCGCAGCAGAATGCTTCCCTTGAAGGATGCGTAAATAGGCAACCACGGTTTTTAGCGTCGAAGGACCCAGGGATTGAAAACCAGGCATGCCGCCCGCCGGAATGCCATTTTCAATGATCTGGAACAGTTCTCCATCCGAAAGTTGTTGAACCTTGGGGTTTGTGGCGATGTTCGGGGCGTGTTCGCCGCCGCGACCGTCCAATCCATGGCACAAGGCGCAGCTTGAGACAAAAGTTTGCCGGCCGAGCTTATCAGCCTGCGTTGCCGGAATGCCGTTATCCATTCGGGTGCTCCTGTCACGGGAGGCTGCGGCAGCCGTTTGCGCAAACGCACTCGTTGACGCCGGTAATTGAAAAAGTGGAAGGGCGGCAGCGAGAACTGCCATCGCAATCGCTGAAAGTCTGTTGGATGATTGGGCCAAATTGGATGGTTCGCTGTGATTCCCTCAGAGTATCTGCAGAGGCCTCGGCTGTAGCGGCGGCCCGTGATGGCCGAAACTGTCGAAAGCTTTTGGATCGACCATCCCTGCCTTTTTCAGGACGGCCTCCGACCGCCGCTACCGTACGGTTCCCCCATCAGAACATAAACTTCATCGCTACTTGCAGGATGCGAGGAGCATTAGCGCTGGTTACGAGTCCAAACGCACCGGAATTAAAGTTGCCGTCCGGCCCGCCGAATTGCGCGTGGTTGAATGCATTGAACGCTTCCAGACGCAACTGAATCGTCTTGGATTCGGTGATGACAATATTTTTCTCGAGAGCCATATCAAAATTGTTCAATCCCGGCCCGTGGAAGAATCGTCGATTGGCATCACCCAGATGACCAAACGGTTCCTCACTGAAGAGCGAAGTGTTGAAATAGGTGGCGCCGCTGCGAGGATTGGTGTTGTTCAATATTTTCCCCGGAGTGAAGTTCGGCTCATCGACGTTATCCGAGGTGGCTCCTAACAGGGAATTATCGTCAACTTCCGTGATGGTCACGGGCAGTCCAGTGGCGAAGGTGGTGATGCCCGAAATAATCCAGTCCTTTAACAGCCGGCTTCCCACTTTGCCATTCGCAAGAGAAAACTTGCCAAATGGAAGGCGATAACTGTAACTGGCCACGAAGTTATGTGTAAGGTCGTAGCCGCAGAGCGCCTTGGTTGCCTTATAGTTCAGAGGGTTGATGCCCTCCTCGAGTTGCGAGGCGTTGTCCATACACTTGCTGTAGGTATATCCGATGAGGAAAGAAGAATTAGTCCCCGTGTGCCGCAAGCTGACCTGAAGCGAGTTGTAATTGGAGTTGGCCATTTCATCCATGTAGGCATTGGTGGCAAGGTTTGGGCCCAAGGGACGCACGCTGACGGGTGGCCCCGAAACCGGGTAAAACAGGCCGGTTTCCCCAAAGGGTCCGCAAGTGGCGGTTCCCGGGAGCACGGCGCTCGGCTGGCTCAGGGCCAGACATAAAGCCTGGTTGGCAGGATTGGATTCAAGGAACGAAATCAAGTCGTGTCCTTGGGTGCCTACATAACTCACGCCAAGCACTGTATTGGTCCCGAACTGGCGTTGAAGCGAAAATTCATAGTCCTCCGAGTAAGGAAGGCGATTCTTGTGGAAAAACACCGGTGCTCCTGAGATGGGTTCCACCGCAGGCCAATTGAAGGTGGTATCGGGGTTCTTGGCAGAGACATTCGTGGGAGGAAAGACGAAGGGAAATCGCTGCCCTTCGCTATTGCCGGTTCCGCGGTCAATATACGGTGTGGCGAAGAGGGGCGGCACGGGGCTTACATAAAACAACCCATAGGGAGAGTCGCCCACTTCGATAAATTGGGTCAAATCCTCGACAGAGGTGTAGAACATTCCGTAGCCCATCCGGACGCTTGTGTGGCCGGGCCCGCCAAAGATTTTCCCGAGCAATCCGCCTGTGACACCCGGAGAGTAAGCCAGTCCCAGCCGGGGAGAGAAGGCGTCATATTTTGTGGGCGCCAGCGTCTTCGGAACGCCGGGATCGCCGGGCACCAGCCATCCCTTCGGAGCGCCGGGAAAGACTACCGATTGCACGCCGGGGATGATGGTTTCCGTCTTGTTCTGCGTGTCATACCAGGGCTGGCTGAATTCCCATCGCAAGCCGTAGTTTAGCGTCAGGCTCGGGCGAGCACGCCAGCTATCCTGTGCGTAGGCACCGGTATACTTTGTGCGCGAATCCAGGAATTGGCGGCTTGATTGAATGAGCGAGGCGGGCGCGCCAATCAGGAAATCGGCAAAATCCAGGCCCGTCTCCGTCCCGTTAAAGGCGAAGACACCATTCTCCGCATAGGTATTGCGCTCATTGATCTGATCGTAGTGAAACTCACCGCCGAATTTAAGGCTGTGGGTTCCAATGACGCGAGTAAAGTTATCCAACCACTGGAAAGTGTTGTTGTACTGACCGGTTGTGCCATCCGGGAGGCCGAAATTATAGTTATTGAATTGCATGAGGGGCACGCCCTCATATTTCTGGACGATGGGACCAATGCCGCCCGGAGTCGTGAATCCCTCGACGAAGCCCAGAGAACTGAGGGTTGGACCTACGCCTCCCACCGGCTCTGAGAACAGATTGGCGTCACGCATATAGCTGAAGTGGAATTGGTTCACGGTATTCGAGCCGAAAGATTTGGTGTCTGCAAGGTCAAGTAGCTGCGCACGGCCGGGTGTGACGGCGTTGAAGCCTGGAAATTCTGGAGGATTATGGTATGGCACGTTCAAAAGGTAATTGTCCATGAAGTAATAGGCGGACAACATGCCAAAGCGGGAATTGCCGTCCACTCGGGCCCCCCCTTTATCGTCCTGCAGACGCTGGTCAAAGGCTGAAGTGGAATAGAAATTCCCTGGAATGTTAGGCAAGGGAATGTATTGCAATAAATGAGGAGAAGGGCTTGCCCAGGCGCGCTGCGGGATGACGGCGTTAGGGAAAACGCAGACCGCCGGGCTGGAGCAGCCCGGGGTGTAATAGGGCTCGCCGGCAGTCACCGGGTAGCCGAGTTCCTGGGAGAGAATATTGGCGAAGTATGTTCCATTGACGGACCCTGTCAGCGAGGTCGCTTGGTCGGAAAGGTCGCCATTTCGATCGGCCACCGATGGGACCGGGATCAAGCCGGTATCCACGCCTTGTATCTGGCGCGTGCCCTGGTAGTCCAAAAAGAAGAACGCTTTGTTGCGTTTGATCGGCCCTCCAAAAGTGCCGCCGAACTGGTTCTGAATGAAAGTTCCAATTTGGGGCGAGTAGAAATTACGCGCATCGAAATCGGTATTGCGCAAAAAATCGAAGGCGTCACCGTGAAACTGGTTCGTGCCGGACTTCGTGACCACGTTGACCTGGCCGCCACTGAAGTTGCCATATTCGGCGTCAAAATTATTGGTGATGATCCGGAACTCGGCGATGGAATCCAGGTTGGGAATGATTGCCGCGCCGTTGTTGCGTCCTTCTTCCACGTTAGCCCCGTTTACCATGAAACCGTTCGAAGTTTCCCGTTCGCCGTTCACCGACTGGTTGCCGGGGTTGAGATCTCCGGAGACGGGGCGGTCGCTGGGGCTCGCCGCGTTTGTATATGGCGAGACGCCGGGCTGAAGAGCCAGCAGGTCCGTGTAACTGCGGCCGTTGAGAGGCACTGAAGTGATCTTGTTACTTCCGATGACCTCGCCCATCTGGGTGCTTCGCGTTTCCACGTGAAGCGCTGCGCTTGAGACGGTTATGAGTTGCGTCTGGGCGCCGACCTGAAGGTTGACGTCCACACGAAGCGCTGAGTTAGCGTTCACTACCAGTCCCGTTTCACGAAAATTCCGGAACCCGCTTTGCTGAACTTCAATTTCATAAGCACCAATCGGGAGGGCGGGAAAGTCGTAGAATCCCGCGGAATCGGTGAGAACGACGGTCCGGATTCCCGTCTGAGTGTTGACCGCCGTGACCCTGACCCCGGGGATCACCGCCCCGCTGGGGTCTTTAACCACGCCCGAAATGCTTCCGGTAATGCTGCCCCACCCGGCCAGAACGCCGAAAATAATGGCAAGGATTCCCTGAAATACCTGACGATGCCATGACATGCTGTACCTCCGTGCGTCAATCGATAACATCTGAAACCTGGTTTTCAGTTAGCAATCCAGAGTAACAGGCTGCTGTCAGCGGGTCGCGGGTTACGCGGACCGACATACTTGTAGTTTGCATCTTTTCTCCCATGACCAGCCTTCGAAAGGCTGCAGACAGCCCAGGCTGCGGTCTGCGTGGCGGTGAGGTTGCCGAGCGGAATCGTCCTCGCCGCCAGCCGGCGTCGCCACCTTCGCCCGAGGAGACACCGCGTCGCCCGCCCTGGCCCGTGGCCTGGAATCCAAATCGGGAATCGCATGTTATCTTTCCAACTCCCGGTGTTTGCAGCACATCGTTGGTTCGTTTTCACCTGCTCCATGGCGTATCCAGCCTAGCAGAGGGGACAGCGCGCATGGAGACAGATGAGACATTTGAGACATTCTTTCCTCCGCCGTGGCGCAGACCGTCACCTTTGCGGTCCGCGTTTGGGGCTCCGACCGGTCGGAAAAAGCGCAGCGATCAAGGGTATATCCCGTCACCAGCCTCCATGGGGCTTGCTGTAAGCCCGTTAATCTTGTTCTAGCCAGATCGTCGTATCCCGATGTAAACGCTATAATGCTTTTTTGTTTCGATGTCAACGCTTTTTTAGGATTGTTTACATTCATTTTGCATTTGAAAAGACTTTCGATGTATAAAGAGCTTCTCTCGGCTCCGATGCAAACCAGCCACAAAAGAGTTCGTAGCGGTTGATCAGGAGGAAAAAATATGAAACAGGTCGATCGTTGGAATCGGCGTAATTTTCTGGCGACCCTCAGCGGCTCCATGGCTGCGCTTTGGCCGGGAAAGTTATTCGCATGGGGCAGGCAGGAAGCCGGTGGTTCTTCCCTGAGCGCCTCCTCTTCAGCCACGCGCAATATCTATGATGAACTCGGCGTCAATACCATCATCAATGGTTGGGGAACCATCACGGTGATTGGCGGCTCGATCATCCCGCCGGAAGTCATGGCGGCGATGGATGCGGCTTCCAGACATTTCGTCAGCATCCCGGAGTTGCTGGAAGCGACGGGAGACCGTATCGCCAAAATGCTCAAAGGGCTTCCGCCGGATCACACAGCGACTGTGACTTCCGGAGCGGCCGGGGCGATCCAGTGCGGTGTCTCGGGGGTGCTCACGGGAGAGAATCCGGAACTCATCAGTCGCCTGCCTGACCTCACCGGGATGAAGAGCGAGGTTATCATTCAGAAAGCTCATCACGAAAGCTATGAGTACACTCAGCAGATCCTGGCCAGCGGTGTTAGGCTGGTCGATGTTGAATACCCGGATGATGTACGGCGGGCCGCGAACAACCGGACAGCCTTGCTCTACTTTGCGAATTATCTGAACCCTGCCGGGCGGATCAAAGTGGATGAATGGGCGAGGCTTTCGATGGACCTTCACCTGCCGTGCTTCAATGATTGCGCGGCGGATACGCCTCCAATTTCTCATCTCACTGACTACAACAAGATGGGCTACGATCTGGTCGCTTTCAGTGGTGGCAAGGCGATTTGCGGCCCGCAATGCGCCGGCCTGTTGATTGGACGGAAAGACCTTATCCGTGCCGCTCGCCTGAACTCCGCGCCTTTCACTCCCAGCCTCGGACGCGGGATGAAAGTGGGCAAGGAAGAGATTGTCGGCATGTGGAAAGCGGTGGAAGTTTATCTGAGCCAGGATTCGAAGGCCCTGACGGATGAGTGGTGGAAACGGCTGGAATATATTTCGAAGCAGCTCCGGGACGTCCAGGGTGTGAGCACAGCTTTTTATATTCCTGAAATCGCCAACCATGTCCCCCACATGCGAATCGAATGGGACCCGCGAAAATTCTCACTGACCACGGACGCGGCTTTCAATTTTTTGAAGAGCGGGAAGCCTTCGGTGCTGTTGCAGAAACAGGATGATGGTGTTTCGCTCGCCATGAATTCGTTTATGCTGCGCCCGGGGCAGGAGCGGATCATCGCGGCTCGTCTCAAACAGATGTTCCAGCTTCATCGCGCCTGAAGCATGGAAGTTTGTGGGGAAAACCGACGAGATCAATCTGCATGGAGCAAGGCGCCAATTTTGCATGCGGTTTCAATTGAGCCAGGAACGCTCCAGTTTCAGCGAGCAACCGTGAGTTCTGGCGGCTGAGAGCGGATCGCTGATGATGGAGCGCTGGCGCCGGTTCGGGCTTGGCAGGTCTCCATCACTCGTCAAGGATGGCTCGCAGGAACAAAGTGAACCCCTGGATTTCTGACCGCTATGGCGGAGATCTCAATGCGTGCGCCATTCACCAGCGCGGCCACTTGCACAGTTGTCCGTGTGGGCTTGGGATTCGGAAAGAAGGTTTTATAGACTTCGTTCATGGCTGCGAAATCATGAATGTCCGCCAGGTAGACGTTGACCGCCACCACATCGCTCATCTGGAATCCTGCCTTCTTGACGACGGTTTCGATGGTTTCGAGAGCAGCGCGCGTTTGCGGGCCAATGCCGCCCGCGACAAGCTTGCCGCTCTGGTCAGCGCCCTGCTGCCCAGCAATGTAGAGCGTATTGCCTACGACGATGCCATCGCTGAAAGGTAAACCGGTCGCGTTGGCAGCCAGATGAATGGCGCGGCGATATTGCGCGTAGGCTTGCGATGAACCTGCCAGCGCTAGAGTCCCGCACAGCGTAAGGGCGGTCATCGCCAGTTTGAAAATCCGTGGGTTCATGATGTTCTCCTTCGTCTTGAAAGTGTCCGTCATGCTGTAGCGGAAAGGGTTTTTGCTACCCGCCATTTAAAACCGATCGGTCACGGGCGGCGGAATTGACACCCCAACAGCACGCAGGCTGAAGCTTGAGATTCAGCAGACATATATACATCCAGGAAGGCGCGATGGACAAATTGTTTTGTTGTGCAAGGCCAGGCCGTATCGCCAGCGTTCTGGTGGTCATGGGATTGGTGACGGGAGCGCTTTCAGCAAGCGGCCCGTCCCTTCCCAAACCCCAGCCTGTAAATTCGAAGCCAACTCAGGAGGAGATGGCCCTGCTCGAGGGCTTTCGGCATGTTGAGGTTGCCTCGGTTTCTGACGCCATCGAGCAGCTTCTAGGCCGCAAGATGTATATGACCCACCGCATGCGGCCCATTGCGCCAGCGCGGTTTGCCGGGTTTGCATTGACCGTCTTGCTGAAGAAAGAGGAAGGGCACCAGGGAGCGCCAGCGCTGAACGGCATGCTGGCGGCCATCGATCAGGGCGCGCCAAATTCTGTCTATGTGATGGTGGTAGAGGATGGCGCGGATATTGCCGGAATGGGCGGGCTGATGGGCACGGCGATGGCGGCCCGTGACTTTGCCGGAGCCGTGATTGACGGCGGCGTGCGCGATACCGCTTACCTGCGCAAGATCGGGTTTCCTGTCTATGCCATCAGCATTATTCCTTCTTCATCGATCAATCACTATCGATTCGCAGGTTCGAATATTCCCGTGGTTTGCGATGGCGTACCGGTGCAGCCCGGAGATATCGTGACGGCAGATTCAGACGGAGTGGTGGTGGTTCCTCGCGCTCACGCTTCGCAGGTGTTGAAACTGGCCGAGCAGATGGATTTCAAAGAGCACTCCATGTATCCCTACATCGAGAAGTACAAGTCCATCGAGAAGGCCGTCGAAAAGTTCGGGCGTCTCTGAAACAGCGATGGGTAAAAACATCCTCCCGTTCAGCCTGTGTGTTCTGACCTTTTGGTTTCCTCTGGCATGCCAGGGGCAAGCTTCGATTATGGCCTCTTCCCCCTGCCGGATGGAGTCAATCACTTTTGATGGCTGGAAGGCTGAACGCGTGGCAAACGCCTGGGTCATACTCGACATTGTGCCCCAACTTGGAGGGCGGTTGATGCAGGTAACGTTCGGCGGCCATTCTTATCTTTTCGTGAATCCGCGTTACCGAGGAAAGTATTTCCCACCCTCTGAAGGAGCTCCGAAAGGCCGCTGGTTCAATTATGGGGGTGATAAAATCTGGCCTCTTCCCGAGGGCAACGAGGACGAACAGCACTGGCCCGGAGCCTGGTCAGACGTTCTGGATGACGGCCCATATTCGCTGAAGGCATCGGCACGGGCTTCAGGTTGCGCTGTGCACCTTGAAGGGCCGCTGGATCCGATCACCGGGCTGCAATATTCCCGGGATATCCGTCTTGGAAACGATTCTCCGGAAGTTTTATTCCACGCTGTCATGAAAAATATCACCGGGCATCCGATCCGCTGGTCGATGCAATCTGTTTCGCAATACAACACCGCAGACCCGGGGAATCCGCAAACCTTCAATCATGATTTTTGGGCTTTTACACCTGCGAATCCCACGAGCGCTTACCTTGACCAATTTCATGTGCGCGCCGGCCCTGCAGACGATCCCGCTTTTGCAGTCAGAAATGGCCTGTTTTCACTGCATTGGTTGTATCTGGGGGATGAGGTGTGGATTGATTCGACCGGGGGGTGGGTTGCAGTGGTTGACGGCTTGACGAAATACGCCATGGTCGAACGCTTCCGTTATCATGAGGGCGCGCATTATCCGGGCAAAGCCACGGTGATTTTCTACACGAACGGTCCTTCATTACGATTGAACGCCCGCAAGATGCCGGAACTGGCTCCGTTCAATCCGCAGGATACGCCCTATTACATGGAGGCGGAGCTGAACAGTCCGTTGGTGAGGCTCGAACCCGGAGAAAGTTATGCGATGGATACGAAGTGGTTTCCAACCCGGGCGGAAGATGATTTTGTGACCGTCGCTGATGCCGGCGTGGTTGATCGGCCGTTGGCGGCAAGCGCGGCAGGGGATAAGGTTCTGCTTGCCGGATCTTTCGGCGTCTTTTTTCCGGGCCAGTTGGCGGCTTACCTCTACGATCAGCGAGGTGTGAATTTGTGTGTGATTCCTCTGCAACGGGTAAGCCCGCTCGATCTTCTGAACTTGCATCAGGAAATTCAGGTACCGCCTTCAGCGGTACGAGTTTCCCTCCACCTGAAAGACTTGCGAGGAGTTGACCGAGGCTCTCTCGGTGAGGCTCGAATTGTGCAGGAAGGGAAGAGTCGGTAACGGATGAAGCATGCGCGTCAGTTCATCGGTGTGGCAGCCGCCATCGTCTGCTGCGTCGTCTGGGCCTCTGCGGGGCAGAGCCACGATGTGGAGATTTCAAGTCTGATGGATGTTCAGCCTTCTCTTTTGCTGGTGAGCCCCCCGGGCGAGAATTGGCCTTCGTACAACGGAGACTATACCGGCCGTCGTTATAGCCGTCTGGCGCAGATCAACGTTAAAAATGTTCGCCGACTCAGCGCGCAGTGGGTTTTTCATTCCCGCAACTCGAACCTGCTGGAAACCACTCCAGTGGTGATCAATGGCGTCATGTTTGTGACATCCGCCAACGATGCCTTCGCACTGGATGCCCGAACGGGCCGTGAAATCTGGCATTACTCGCGGCCCATCACCGAAGGGCTGATCGACGATGCATCGGCGCACCACAATCGAGGGGTGGCCGTCTGGCACTCCCGAGTTTATATGGAAACGGATAACGCACATCTCCTGTGCCTTGACGCCAGATCCGGTCATCTCATCTGGGATGTCGCTTACGCCGATACGCACAAGAATTATGGGGCCACCAGCGCGCCACTGATTGTCAAGGACAAGGTGCTCGTCGGAACGTCCGGTGGCGACGATGGAGTTAGAGGTTTTCTGGCTGCTTTCGATGCGCGTACAGGAAAGCTTCTGTGGCGATTCTGGACTATCCCGGGACCCGGTGAATTTGGCTCTTCAAGCTGGCCGGGGGAGAGCTATTGGCATGGCGGCGGCACCACCTGGATGCCCGGGACTTATGATCCCACACTCAATACTCTCTACTGGGGTACCAGTAATCCCGACCCCGATTTCGACGGCTCTTCCCGCCCGGGCGACGACCTTTACACCGACTGCGTCCTGGCGCTTGACCCGGATACAGGCAAGCTGAAGTGGCACTTTCAGTTTACTCCTCATGATCTCTATGACTACGATGCCACGGAAACGCCGGTGCTGGTGGATCGAGGCGATCAAGGGCAACCGCGCAAATGGCTGGTGGAGGCGAATCGGAATGGATTTCTGTACGTGCTCGATCGCACTAATGGCCGTTTCCTTTCCGCGATTCCGTTCGTGAAAAAGTTGAACTGGGCAAAGGGGATTGATGCTGCGGGTCGCCCCATCCTGACCGGCGTCAAGCCAACCGCCAACGGCAGCCGAATCTGCCCCGGCTTTTCAGGTGCTACCAACTGGTTTTCGCCTTCCTATAATCCCTCGACGGGTTTGTTTTACTTCCTGGCGCTTGAAGACTGTGAGATGTTTTACTCGAAGCCCGAACGCTTTGCGCCTGGGCAGACTTACTATGCTACCGGCGTCAAGCGTATCTCCGGCGAGCAGGGCCAGAAAGTTCTGCTGGCTTATAATCTGAAGGCAAATCGTATTGAATGGCGATATCCGCAGGTGGGTGCCGGGAGATCGTGGGCTGGAACCTTGACGACCGCGGGCGGGCTGGTGTTCTTCGGGGATGATTCGGGATCATTTGAGGCGGTGGATGCTCGAAACGGCGCGCCGTTGTGGCACTTCAATACCGGGCAGGAGATCCATGCCTCGCCCATGAGCTATGCGGTGGCTGGAAGGCAATACGTGGCCATCGCAGCAGGAAGCGATCTTTTTGCGTTTGCATTGCTTGATTGAAGAATCCAGCGAACAGGATTTATTCCGGAGGAGGAATCAAATGGTTTCCAGTCTTACGACACGCAGGAGGTTTGCCACACGCCTGGCCTCCCTCCTGGCCGGTTTGGGATTCACGGGTGCCGCGTTCAGTTCCACGGCTTCGGCCGCTTCCGACGAAGAAGCGGTTCGAAAATTGGATTATCAGGGACGTCCGGCCAGCGGAAGACAGATGATCACGCCACTCATTGTGCATAATGGCCTGATTTATATTTCAGGTCAGGGAGCGAATGACGCTGGCGCGGTAGAGCACAACGATATCGAGACCCACACGCGAAAAGTGATGGAAAATGTTAAAAAGCTGGTGGAACACGGCGGCGGGACGATGGATAGCATTCTTCAACTCACGGTCTATCTCGCCAGCCTCGACGATTATGAAGGGATGAACAAAGTCTTTAAGACCTATTTCCCGAATGGAGGTCCGGCGCGCACGACCATTGCCGTGGCAGGCGTTCCGGGTCATTCGTTGTTGGAAGTGAACTGTATTGCGGCAGTCGTTCGCCGGTAAAGGAGCATCAAGATGGAAGCTTATAAAAAATGGAATCGCCGCAGCTTTCTAGGCGGCCTGGGCCTGATGGCGGGTTCGGTTTTCAGCAGACCAAAGCTCTGGGGCAGGCTGCAAACAAGTCCGGCCACCGGCCAGGGACTTTCGCGCAACGTTTATGAGGAACTGGGCGTCACCACCATCATTAACGGTCAGGGAACGATGACCATGCTGGGCGGCTCTCTGATTCCTCCGGAGGTTGAAGCGGCGATGGCTGCCGCGTCGCGTCATTTTGTAAGCATTCCGGAACTTGAAGTTGCCGCCGGAAAACGCATCGCCGAGATGCTCAAACTGCCTGAAGGCTATACGGCGCTGGTGACATCGGGTGCGGCGGGCGCGATTCAATGCGGCGTTTCCGGCGTTCTGACCGGGGATGATCCCAGCCGGATCCAGCGCCTGCCCGACCTGACCGGAATGAAATCCGAAGTGATCATCCAGAAGTCGCATCGCTATCCTTTTGATCACCAGATCCGCGCAACAGGCGTCAAGCTGGTGGAAGTGGAAGCCCGGGAAGATGTGCGCAAGGCGGTGGGTCCGCAGACGGCGTTAATGTTTTTCACGAACTATCTCAACGGCGCAGGTAGGATCAAGGTGGATGAATGGGTGAAGCTCTCCATGGAATATCATCTGCCCTGCTTTAATGACGCGGCTGCCGACACTCCTCCCGTTTCCCACCTATGGGATTATGTCAAGATGGGCTACGATCTGGTTGCCTTCAGTGGCGGCAAGGCCATTCGCGGACCCCAATGTGCTGGCCTGCTGTTGGGGAAGAAAGACTTGATCTCCTATGCTCTCCTGAACAACAGCCCTTATGAAGACACTCTGGGCCGCGGCCAGAAAGTGGGCAAGGAAGAAATTGTCGGGATGGTGAAGGCCCTGGAGCTGTATCTCAACGATGATCATGAGGCCCTGACGCAAGAATGGTGGCGGCGGCTGGATACGATTTCCCGGCAGGTAACCCGTGTTCCCGGCGTGAGCACAGCCTATTACATCCCGGCCATTGCTAATCACGTGCCCACGATGGAGATCAACTGGGACCCGCGCCGCATCTCGCTCAGCCCCGACCAGGCTTTTCAACTCCTTAAGAATTCCAAGCCGTCGATTCTCCTGGAAAAGACACGAATCGGCCTCGCAATGAATTCATTCATGCTTCAACCCGGCGAGGATAAGATTATCGCCCAGCGACTGACGGAAATTTTAAGAGCTCATCGTGTCTGAAGACAGGTCGAATCTGGTTGTGGACTCTCACTCCTCGTTCTTCCCCAGGTGGCGGGGATAATCGTCCGCGGTTGCTCGTCTCATATCTCTATCAGTGGGGGTATGGTAATAGAGCTTGCGGGCCTTCCGCCACTCCACCATACTCAGTCCAGATGGATCGAACACGATAGCGCCTTGACGGATCGTCATGCGGGCGATCAGCTTCTCATCTCCATCCTGGCGGGCGTAGCCATCGTCCATATAGCTGAAATGGCCGTGCAGCAACTGAAGTACGGCGATGTCCGCCACAGAGCCCACGGAGAGCGTGCCCAGGTCGGTTCGGTGAATCTCGCGCGCGGGATTCACCGTGCTTTGCCGAATAACATCCTGCAGGGATTCGCCCATTGCCAGGAATTTGGACATAATATTCACCATGCTCACCGCGAGTTGCACGATGCTGCCCTCATGAAGGTCGGTTGAGATCGAGTCCGGCTCAAAACCTTGTTGCACGGCAGGCATGGCATTGCGGAACCAGAAGCTGGCCGCGCCGTGTCCGACGTCGAAAATCACCCCGCGCTTGCGCGCTTCCCACATGATGGGGTTCACCTTGCCGTTCGGCAGAATAATCGGGAATTGCTGAGCGAAAACGTGGGTGTGGATATCACCCGGCCTCATCTTCTTCAGAATGAGATCCGAATAGGGGCGTTCGGGAGGGCGGGGAAAGAAATCCACCATGATCGGCACCCCCGCCATTCGACCGCAAGCTTCCGCGCGATCAACTGCCGCCCACGGGGTGTGTTCAGCATCCCAAGGCTTAACTGTCCAATAGTGGGCTGTTTTGACGCCCACGATAATATCGCGGTACTTGCGGATGGTCTCCGCACAGCAGTTGGGGTCCATCTGGTCCAGATCCTGCTCCAGGCCGCCGTTCATCCCATCGGCCACGATATTGAGCCATGCCAGCACCCTGATCTGGGAGCGATCGATGACTTCCTCCTTTTCGATGAGAAAGGTGTCAGCGCCGGCTGTGCCTGCATCGACGACGGTGGTGACCCCGGATTGGAGCATGACGTCAGCCGGAATTGCCAGGGGGCGAAGGTGGGATCGGGCTATGGGTGCGAACCAATCGAGCGGAGCGCCGCCTTGCGCAACGTGAACGTGGATGTCGATGAGTCCGGGTGTTACGTAAAGCCCGTTCACGTCCACGACTTTTCCAGCCTCGCTCGCAGGAATATTTTTTCCCACGGCCGCAATTTTTCCTCCTGAAACGGCGACATCCATGACGCCATCGATGTGATTTGCCGGATCGAGAACGTGTCCGCCCTTCAGGAGCAGATCATATTGGGGCGCCTGGGCCTGCACGATTCCCGCAACGCCCAGAATCCCTGTACTGATCAGAACGGCAATAAATTTCGGTATGCTCAACATTCTTTTGATTCCTCCGTGACCATCGTCAGCTCTGATCAGGGCCTGCGAAACGAACTCCAGAGGGGTTGTGAATCCTGAAGCCTCCCCGATGAGCGCAGCCGTTTATAAATCACCGTAACCAGGAAGTCAACAAAAATTATGGTTTCCGTGAGGATAATTCTTGCAGCTTTAGGGGTACGGGCTGATAATGAGGACAACCCTGACGCGGTGGGGCGCAACGGCATCCCTCATGAATTGTCCACACTGTCACGCTGAGAATGACGCAGGCGAGCCGCGCTGTATTCATTGCGGCGGCCTTTTGGCCGGATTTTCGGAAGCTGAGACTCTGGCCGGAGGGGACGCCGCGCAAGGAGGGGCCCAGCCTCAGCATCACGCTTCTGTTGCTGTGACAGGCGTTGTCAGCCCGCCTTTATCCTCGCCACACCAAGGGGTCGACGAAAGCGAAGCGTGGTTGAGGGCTTCGCGATTGATTACGTCCCTTCAGCCGGGGTCGGAGTTTGGTCTTCGCTATCAGATTGAGTCTCTCCTGGGTAAGGGTGGCATGGGACTGGTTTTCAAGGCGCGCGATCGGGAACTTGACCGGATCGTAGCCGTCAAGCTGCTCCGTCCGGAACTCACCGTAAACCCGCAAGCCATGGGGCGGTTCAAGCAGGAGCTGCTGCTTGCCAGCCGCATCTCCCACCGCAACGTTCTCCGCATCCACGATCTTGGCGACGCAGATGGAGTGAAATTCATCTCCATGGCCTACGTTGAAGGCGAGGACCTGAGTCATCTTTTAAAGAAGCAAGGCCGTCTTGCGGTAGAGCAGATCTTGAAACTTGCGCGCCAACTCACGAGTGCGCTTGATGCAGCCCACTCCGAAGGCATTGTCCACCGCGACTTGAAGCCGCAGAACGTCCTGATCGATCGTGAGGGCCATGCTTACGTCTCAGACTTCGGCCTGGCAAAGTCGCTCGAATCAGCCTCAGCCATGATGACCCACACGGGCGATATTCTGGGGACGCCGCGCTATATGTCGCCGGAACAGGTCCGTGGAGAGCCGGCGGACCATCGTAGTGACCTCTACGCCCTGGGGCTGATGCTCTACGAGATGGCGACCGGTGACATTCCTTTCAAGGGCGAATCGGCGTCGCAGACGATGATTCAGAGGCTCACCCAAAAGCCCCAAAGCCCGAAATTACTGAATCCAGAGTTACCGGACTATTTGGCGCAGATCATCCTGAAGTGTCTCGAACAGGATCCGGCGCTGCGACACCCATCAGCGCGGGCGATTCTGCATGATCTCGATCAGGAAACTGTCGCCAGGTTCCAGAGATCGCGTGCCGTTCACATCAGCGTTCCGCTTCCCGAGAGCCGTCGCTTGCGGCTGGCGGCTGCCCTGCTGCTGGTTGTGATCGGGGTGGTCGCCGGCCTTCGGATTTTCAAAGGCTCGCGCCGACAGGCATCAACCGCGTCAGCGATCGTCGCCGGTGTGCCGTCTCTTGCCGAAGGGAAATTCCTGGCCGTGCTTCCTTTCCGCGTGCTGGGCGATCAAGCTAGGCTGGGATATGTGGCTGAGGGCCTAAATGAGGCGCTCGCGGCCAAGCTTTTCAACTTGAAAGATCTGCACGTGGCTTCTCCCGATGCGGTTCAGAGAGAAGCAAAGCAGAGGTCGCTTTCGAAGATCGCCAGGGAACTGGGCGTTAATCTCGCTGTTGATGGAACCTTGCAGGGAGCGGGTGAGAGGATCGCGATTGTCGTACATCTGGAAGACCTCACGCGGGGGCGTCTGCTCTGGGCGCAGGAGTTCACGGGCGTGTCCGCCGACTTGCTGACGCTGGAGGATCAGATTTCGAGCCGGCTCGTCGATGCGTTGCAGCTTCATCCGGGCGGCGGGGAAATGGCGCACGCCATTCTGCATCCTACGGAGAGCGTTGCCGCGTACGATCTTTATCTGAAAGCCCGCCAGATGATGCGCGGGCTGCCTGATGCCAAAGTCACCCAGGAAGCGATCGATATGTATCAGAACGCCTTGAGGCAGGACCCGGGCTTCGCTTTGGCGTTTGCGGGGTTGGCGGATGCCAGCCTGCAAATGTACAAGGAAAAGAAGGATCGTTTCTGGGTTGAGAAGGCCCTTCGGGCGGCGCAGCAGGCTCGCGAGCTGAATAGCGACCAGGCACAAGTCTATAGGGCTTTGGGCAACGTCTACAGCGCGACCGGGAAGAATGCCGAAGCCATCGAGATGCTGAAGAGGGCTTTGGCGCTGATGCCCAATTCCGATGAGGGCTTCCGGAGTCTCGGCAAGGCGTATGAAGCGAACGGCAAAACAACTTTGGCGATCGAAGCCTTCAAAAAAGCGGTCCGGATGGATCCCTATTACTGGGTCAATGCGGATGAGCTCGGAAAGGTGTACGACATGTCCGGTGATTATGACAAAGCGCTGAAGGAGTTTCAGCGCGTCATCCAGCTTGAGCCTGATAATGCCGCAGGCTATGAAAATGTGGGCCTCGTCTATATGCAGGAAGGGGATTACAGCCGCTCGGTTCCGTCGCTTGAGAATGCGTTGCGGCTCAGCCCGACCTTTTCGCACTACTCCAATCTGGGCGCTGCATATTTCTATGTGAAGCGTTACAACGACGCGGCGAGAACGCTGGAAAAGGCCGTTGAAATGAGTCCTAATCAGGAAGCGGTGGTTGGCAACCTGGCGCAGGCATATCTTTTCGCAGGCGAGAAGCTGAAGGCTCAGGAAAGCTTCAATACGGCCATCACCCTTGCTTATAGGCAACTCCAGGTGAACCCGCGTGATGCGGATACCCTGGCGGACCTTGCCATTTATTACGCCAGCGAGGGAAAACCGGAGCAGGCTGGGCAATTCATCCGGAACGCCCGCTCAATGGATGCCGGCAACCCACAGTATCTTTACGATGAAGCTGTGGTCCAGACACTTGCTGGAAAATCTGACCAGGCCTTTCAATCTTTGCGAGACGCCTTCCAAAGGGGCTTTCCGCCGGGGCAGGCCGCCAGCGATCCTGAACTCGCCAAACTGCAAACACAACCGCAATTTACGCAATTGGTGAACCAGTTCAGCCACGGCCCCCGTTAGACGCTGATTTCAACTCGATTGCGGCGCAGCGCCCAGATGCCCATGAATCCGAGTCCTGTTGCGAAAAGTGGCAACGCGCCGGGCTCGGGAACCGGATTGGCCGTCACAGTAAATTGGGGGAGGTCTGCGAGAGGAACCCCAATCTCTTCGATAAAGAAAGCGGTATTAACCGGTACAGGGTCGCCGCCGAAAAATTCCACGAACACTTTTTCTCCCGCAGAGAGATTGCCAGGCGGGCAAATGTTTTCCGTCAGGTTGCCACCGAGGGTTGTGCAGTCGACAGGATTGTTCACTAGAAGACCCGTGCCGGGGACTGTGAACTGTAAGGCCAGAGCGGCGATGCTTGAACCGGTGTAATTCAGGAATCCAAGGCAGGCATCGTATCCGGCAGTGGTTACGCTGGGCGGGAAACCTGGCTCGTTGCAGACTTCCCAACTGACCGTGTAGTCTGTGCCGGAATGAAGAAGTTCGTAGAGGCCCCCAACGTTTACCGGAGTGGTTGCCGGGTCAAAAATGATGTGAATATCGCCGCTCGGAATGGTGCGGGCGGACGCCCCGAAGGTGAAGGCAAGAACTGCCAGACCTGCAAAAACAGCGTGTAAGACTTTCATCTTTCCCCTCCTCAAATTATTTGCAACAACCACCGACGGCAAAACCGAAAGGCGCTCTCTTGACCAACAGCATACTCTGGCAACCACCCTGCTGACCTCAGCGCTCAAGTAGACCTGATGAATCTGAGCGCGTCAAGTATCAGCAGAGGTATACACCTATTGGTAACGCCTTTCGAGTAATCGAACACCATTCTCAAACCATGCCAATCTGGTCTTTCCGTCTATCGTTCGGTGCGAAGCCAAAAGGCCTTGTATTACACTTCAGGATAAACTCCACGAGAAACCCCAACAGCAATGATGAGTGACTCGTGATCAGTGCCGAGTTCTGAGTGGTAAGTTGATGGGTCCAAAGCAGGCACAAATATTCTTTTCCCCAACACTTAGAACTTAGACGTCTTCTTCGTGATCAACCTGCCGCCGGCGAGTAACGGAGAATGGCGACCGTTAAATCATCCGCGGGTGGCGCGACCCCCGCAAACTGTTTAACTTCATGGATCAGCTTGGAGCAGAATTCTTCCGGTTGGAGTCCCTCCGCGGCGGAGCTTCTTGCAACCTCGATCAGACGCACTTCCCCGAAGAGTTCAAGCGCTTCGTTTTGGGCTTCCGTGATGCCGTCAGAGAAGATCACGACCTGTTCCCCGGGTGAGAGGGCCAGGTTTGCTGACTGATATTGGGCATTGGCAAACATGCCGAGAGGGAAATTGGGAGAATCAAGCGTTTTCACGGACCCGTCCGGGCGGAGGTAGAGCGGCGGTGCGTGCCCTGCGTTCACAAAGCGGAAGTTCCCTGAAGGATCAAGAACGCCATAGAGGAGAGTGGCGTACATTTCAGGCGGAGTGCGCTCGCAGAGAAACGTGTTAATGCGAAGAAAAAGTTCTTCCAGGCTGAGATCGGCGGCGGCCAGGGCGGAGAATGCGCCTTGCAGGGTCATCGACATCATGGCTGCAGGAAGACCCTTTCCTGAAACGTCCGCCACGGTAAGTCCCACGCGCTCGCCTGGCAAGGGGATCACATCGTAGTAATCGCCTCCTACCGCGTGGCAGGGCCTGGTGACCGCATGCAGTTGAAAGTATCCGGCGCGGGGCAGGGTGCGAGGCAGCAGCCCTTGCTGGATGCTTCGCGCCAATGCCATCTCATGCCGGCTGCGCTCCTGCTCGCGGGCCACCCGCAGGAGCCGGGCGTTTTCAATGATCATGGCGCTTTCGAGAGCCAACGTGCCCAATGCCTGGCGATCGAGCGAGGTGATTGCAGCCGGCTGGCTCGAACTTTCAAGATACAGTACGCCCAGCAGTTTTGGCCTGATCTGGAGAATTGTTTCGCCGCCGGCCTCAGCTACAGGAAGCTTTTGTAAAGGGATCGCCAGAATGCCTCGCTGTCGGCCTGAGATCAAGACGGTTTCCCGTGCCATGGGGCCGCCGGAAAGGTTTTCAAGTGCCATTTCCTCCCGGCGCGTTTCAAGGACGCGCTGGATGATCTCCTCCGAGTAGCTGGTTGCCTGAGTTCCACCAGGAGCCCCTGACCGCTGTCGCATCAAGCGCAAGCTGAGCCGGTCCGATTCGTCCATCAGGAAAAGAATTCCGCGGTCAGCCCCGGAAAGTTGCAGGGCGGAATCCACCACGGCGATGAGAATATCTTCCAGCGCCGCGGCGCGATGCAGCATCTGGGCCAACTGGAGCAGGAAGTTGAGCTGTTGCAATCGCGGGGCAGAGCTTTCCGGGGCTGTTTCGATCCTCTCGAGCAGCCGCGCAAGGGTGGCTTCTTCCAGGACAAAAGTGAGGCTATAAGCGTCCGAGACGCCCAGGCTAAGCTGATCGCCATCTTTCAGCCGACAGCGCTCGATGCGCTCGCCATTGACATAGGTTCCGTGGCGGCTGGATGAATCTTCGAGGATATACCCATGCCCATCATAGACGATCCGGGCATGCTGCCGCGAAATTCGGTTATCTAACAATACAAGATCGTTATCGCTCTGCCGGCCGAGCGTAAAGGGCGTTTGTGTAATTTCCACCTCGCGCTCATGACCTGCGGCGTCGCGAACCATCAGACGTGGAACAACGTTTGGCATGGTTTATACGGAATGAATTCGTGCCTCAGTATATCTCAATTTACGCAACTGGACCTGGGGCAGGTTAACTGAAATCGAGTCTGAACACTGCCATCACGCTGTAATCGTGAGTACAGTGGCGAATCTTGCTTTAATAATAAAGGGCCTATGAGATTCCTTGGTTCCCCTCTTCGCGCAGGAGGAGGTCAGGGGTGGGTCACGTCGCGTTTCCGGCCGGATGTGGTCATAAAGCGGGTTGGTGTTTACCGCGCGAGCAAATTACGATATATTTTGTAACCCACAGGGTAGATCATCGCTCCCGGGAAATTGACTCAGTATTCTGGGAAATGCAACCTCATGACCGAGCTTAAACCGGTTTTCCGAGTCACGTTAAGCCAGCAGGTGGCCACCCAAATTGCCGGCATGATCTCTGCCGGGCGATGGAAGCCTGGGGAAAAACTCCCTTCTGAAGCGGCTTTATGCCAGACATTTCATGTGGGGCGCTCAACATTGCGTGAAGCCCTGAAATCCCTGGCGTTCATCGGGCTGGTGCGCATGAAAGCCGGGGAAGGCACCTATGTGGCAGACGGTTCAACAAAATTCCTGGAAAATGCCTTTGCGCAGGGCCTTCTCACAACTGAGAAGGATATCGAAGACCTGTGTGAAACGCGGCTGTTGCTTGAGACGGAACTTGTCGCGCTCTGCGCGCAGCGGGCGTCGGATTCAGACCTTCAGAAGATCGCGGCCCTGGTTGAGGCCATGCAGGAATCTCTCAGCCAGGGAGAGGAGGCGTTTTTGCCTTTGGACGTGCAGTTCCACATCGCCATTGCCGACGCCTCGCAGAATCAGGTTTTGGCCCAATTGCTGCGCACGATTCGAGAGCTTCTGCGCGAGGTGGTGATGAAGAGCCAGAAAGTGCCAGGCGCTCGCGAACTTGCCTACGCGCAGCACCGCGAAATCCTCGAAGCTTTGAAGCAGCGTAATCCTCGAAAAGCGCGCGTGGCCATGCGCGAACACCTGCAAACTTTCCAGCGCGGCCTCATGGTCATGGCCAACACCCCCGTCAGTTCCGACCTTCAGGCAAACCAACGTTAGTCGCATGTCCCGTGAGTCCTCAAATTGAGCCCGCGGGCGTGCCCCGCTTCGGAGAATTGTGGGATGGCCATCCACTCTGCTCCGGAGGTAACAATATCTCTCGGCAGGGTACCCAAGCTTTGCGCCACAAGAATTGTCTCATTTGTCTCATGCGTCTCCCTCATCTCATTTCACCCTGCTATGTTGCGATCTGGTGACTGCCATTGGATCGGTTTGCCCAGAGCTTGAGTGGGCGAGTCTTCAGAGGAATTGCGCTAAGGATGATCTTGGGGTTCAAGGTACCAGGGGATGCTGATCAGCACCAAGCGTCGGTCGCCTTTTAGCAGCAGCATGGCCTTCAACAATTTGGCGCGTTGGTTATGGAGAAAATACTGATACCAGTGTTGTTCTACCAATTCCGGCACCAGAACGGCAATCTGGCGATCCGGATTCTTCTTTTCCAGATCTGTTACGTAATCCACAATGGGCGAGATGATAAAGCGATAAGGCGACCGGAGGATAACAAGGCGCGGGCAAGGGCATCCGGCGTCACCCGCAGGCTTTTCGACAAACCTCGCCCAGTCGCGGCGCAATGTGTCGGTTTTCTCATCCGCAGCGATGTGGATCACTTCGACGTCGGGAGAGAGTGTGAGGGCAAACTGAAGTCCTTTTTCCGTGATCTTATTCCAGCCCAATACCGGCATCAGAACAATCGGCGGCTTCAGTTCGGTCAAGTGCAGGGGCTCACGAGAGGAGATTTCGGCTGCAACCCGGTCGTAATGGCGTCGGACGGCAAACATCAGGATGATGATGGCAGGAATCAACAGAGTGGTGACCCACGCGCCTTCGGTAAACTTTGTGACGGTTACAACAACCACGGTGGTTGCCGTGGCGATGGCGCCCACCCCGTTCACCAGCATGCTGTGCCGGGCTCTTCGACCTCCAACTTTTCTCCAATGTGCCACCATTCCAGTCTGCGAGAGCGTAAAAGCAAGAAAAGCTCCCACCGCGAAAAGCGGAATGAGCCTGTCGGTAACACCGCCGAAGAGAATCAGAAGCAGACCACAGAGGATAGAGAGGACGACGATTCCATGGGTATAAACCAACCTTCGACCGCGCGTAGCGAATGGAATGGGAAGATAGCCATCCTGCGCCACCATGCGGCAGAGTCGGGGGAAGTCGGCAAAGGCGGTGTTGGCGGAAAGAGCCAGAATAATCAAAATCGAAGCGATCGTCACGTAATAGAATCCGTTTCGTCCTGCAACGGCTGCGGTAAGTTGCGAAAGCACGCTTTCATAACCAGGTCGTCCGGGCTCGGTAGCACCGATGTGGTAGGCGTGCGCCAGATAGGCGATTCCTGCGAGAAACACGGCCAGGAGGACAATAATCGCGGTCAGTGTCCGCTGCGCCGTCTTCACTACCGGCTCCCGGAAGGCTCTCACTCCGTTGCTCACGGCTTCGACTCCGGTCATCGCTGTACATCCACTGGAAAAAGCTTTGAGCAAGAGAAATGCGCTCGCCGCTTCCGCAGCTTCGTGTAAGGGAGGCGGAGCCACAACCGGTCTTGGGTGTCCGCCGGCCAGCAGAGCTTTCACGACACCCAGACCGAGCGTGGCGAGCATGGTGCCGATGAAAAGATAGGTCGGAATCATGAAAACTGTTCCGGTTTCACGCACACCGCGCAGGTTGACCAGGGTGATGATCAGCAGGATGGCCAGGCATAAGGCGAGGGTGTGAGGCTGAAGCGACGGGATGGCTGAAACCATCGCTCCGACGCCAGCGGAGATGCCTACGGCGGCTGTCAGGGTGTAGTCAATCATCAGCGCGGCGGCCGACAGCAGACCTGCGGAGACGCCAAGGTTTTCTCGCGCCACAGTGTAGGATCCGCCACCGGTGGGATAAGCCTCAATCGTCTGCCGGTAAGAAAAAAAGACGATCAGAAGCAGCACGATAATACTGGCGCTGATGGGAATGATATAGGAATCGCCGGCGGCCCCCAGTGGGATCAGCAATGTCAGCGCCGCTTCCGGACCGTAGGCTGCCGAACTGAGCGCATCGAGGCCAAAAATGGGGATACCGGCGCGCGCATTGAGCTTTTCGCCCCGCTCCTCTGAAGTTCGCAGGGGTCTTCCTAAGAGCCAGTTCATGAATGACATGCAGGTCTACCTTGAGAGATCATCGAAAGATGACTCACATGGATCAAGTAATTCGCCGATTGGGTTTACCTTGGCGAAGACTTCTCGTCCTGATCAGCTTAACAAAATTGATTTGGGATCGATGAAGGAAAGATAATCGGAGATCAGAACCGCACGGTAATCAGCCGAGGATTGCTCTCGGTTCAAGCGACAGGTTTTATGCCCCGCATACCCCTGCGAGGACGGCGCGAGGGGCATCAAGAATTCTCAACTCGACATTATGCTCCATCGCCCATCTCCAGGGTGGTCTTGATTCCGCTGCGCTTCTGTCCGAACCATTGGCGATAGTCTTCCCACGGCAAGCGGGTGGTGAGAAGCTTTTGCAGTGCCCCGGGTCGCGCTTTTTCGATGGTCTGGAAATCTTCAACACCCTTCTGGAAATGGCGCGGATGGGCGTTCACGCTGCCAAAGACTACATTGTTTCGCAGCACAAGGTCCTGATTGATGATATCCGTTGGTTCCGGGCGGACCGCCGATCCGCCTGTCACGCTGAGCAGGCAGAGAACACCATTGGGCGCAAGCATCTGCATCACGGCAAATACCACCGGCGATTTTCCCGTTGCCTCGATCACCAGGTCCGGCGCGCCGGTTTTCTTGGGCACATCAGCCAGCAAGATGTCCTTCAGGCAGAGATATTGAGCGCCCAGGCTTTGGGCTGCTAGCGCGCGCGCATCGTCCGGAGACTCCAGGCTTGCCACAAAAGTTTGCAACCCGCGCGCTACCAGAAGCGCGGCCGCAAGCAGCCCTACCGGTCCTGCACCGGCCACGAGCGCAATCCGTGGCTGCCACGTGATGCGTTTCTGGATCAAATAAATATGATCAATGCCTTTTTCCACGATTGATGTCGGTTCGAGCAGGACAGCAATATCCTGAAGCTCAGGCGGAACCTTGATCAGGTATTGAGGTGATTCCACGTAATGCTCGGCCATGAAACCATGCCGACCTTTGATGCCGCGTTCGGTGTATTCTCCGCTGGAACAAAAGTCCATCTCGCCGTGCTGGCAGTTCAGGCACTTACCACAGGGGCGGCGGACTGTAGAAACCACAAAGTCGCCCGGTTTTAAACCTGTACTGTTCTGGCCGACCTCTTCGACGACGCCGAAATTTTCGTGACCCAGAATCAGAAATTCATCGCCAGGCGGCGACTCCCCGTAGTTCCCTTCGTAAATATCTGCGTCCGTCCCACAGAGACCTGTGCGAATGACACGAACCTTCACTTCATGGTCCTGCCGCACCGGTTCAGGGACCTCGCGCATCTGGATGCTGCCTTTCACATGTGGTTTTACGGTGAGCGCTTTCATCAACTTCCATTTTATGTCAGATCGTGTGGCCGATTGTCTGTTTTTGGGATAATTCCTTAAACTGAGCGCAATGAGAAAATCTGCGGGTCATTATTCTTGTCGCGAAGCTCTTTCCTGTGCCAGAATACGAATGTCGGCCTTCGTTCGCCTACAAGCTGTTGACTTCGGACGAGGCGAGGTTTTTATGCGGGAGAAATCGTGCATCCGGATCTGAAGATCTTAATCGAACTCCAGCAAGTTGATCGGAACATTTCTGAACTCACTTCCAAAATTGATTCATCTCCTCACGAAATCCAGGCACTTAAGGAACAATTGAACGAGTTTACCCGGACTCTGGATGAACGCAAAGCGCGCCTGAGCGCCAATCAGAAGGAGCGCCGCGATCTTGAAGGCGATCTTCAGACCATCCGCGCAAAAATCTCCAGGCATAAGGATCAGCTTTACGAAGTGAAGACCAACGAGCAATACCGCGCCATGCTGAAGGAAATTGAGGGTGAGGAAGAAAATATTCGCAAGGTGGAAGACCGCATCCTGGAGAAGATGGTTGAGGCTGAGCAGATTGATAAATTAATTCGCGAGGCCTCAGGCCGTCTGGATTCTGAAAAAGCGCGCGTTCAAAATGAGATCGCCCGGCTCGAAGCCTTGCGGCGAGAGTCGGAGCAGGCGCGCAGCCAGTTGCAGGCCCGGCGCCAAGAACTGGCCGGGTCACTTAGCGGAGAGACGCTGGGACTTTATGAAAAATTGCGCAAGGCGCGCAACGGCATGGCGCTGGCGGAAGTCCGTGATGGGCTGTGTACAGGATGTCATGTGCGGCTGCGTCCTCAGGCTTATAACGATGTTCGTTCAAGCGACCTGCTGTTGACCTGCGAAACTTGCAGCCGCATCCTCTATTACATTCCCCACCCTGAAAGCGCAGCGGGAGATGAAATGACTGCCGACCAGCGAGCCGCCCTTCAGAATTAGCCTCCCTCATGTCGCAGCCTTCCAATTCCGAGATGCTGATCGTTCATATTGATGGAGCTTCTCGTGGCAATCCCGGTCCTGCAGCTTATGCCGCAATTATCAGAACGGAAGCTGGAGAGCCCATTGCGTCTCTTTCAAGAGCGCTGGGAAAAACGACCAACAATTTTGCTGAATATCAGGCACTGGTCGCGGCGCTGGAGTTTCTGGCTGAACATCGCTATCGCCGGGCGAAGGTCTTCAGCGACTCCGAACTGCTTGTGCGCCAGATTCAGGGGACTTATAAAGTTAACAGTGAAGATTTAAGGCCTTTGTATGAGCGCGCCCGAAAAATCATCCGCCAGCTCGAGAGTTTTTCCATCGTTTATGTGCCTCGAGAGAAAAACCGCGAAGCAGATCGGTTGGCAAATGAGACACTGAATTCGGCTGGAGGGTATCCGCGGAGCTTCGCTCACCGCGAATCGGTAGAAGGCCAAGAACGGAAAGCTGAGAAAATGGCAGAGGCTTTGAAAGTGAGACCCCTCACGACGCTGACCGACGAGGAGCGCATGTTCCAGGCAGCGGCTTACGAGTTCGCTGTCAAGGAAATTGGGCCGCACGTCCGTAAGATGGATGAAGAAAGCCTCTTCAGGAAGGACCTTCTGGACCAGTTTTTTGCCCAGGGCTTTATGGGCATCGGCATTCCGGAAGAGTACGGCGGCAGCGGCGGAAGTTTCTTCATGAGTGTGCTGGCCATCGAAGAGTTTGCCCGTGTTGATGCTTCGGCCTCAGTCATCATCGATGTACAGAACACGCTGGTCTCGAACGCCCTGCTGCGCTGGGGAAATGACGAGCAGAAGCGGAAGTATTTGCCGCGCCTGGCGCGGGATACGGTGGGCTCCTATGCGCTTTCGGAACCACAGTCAGGCAGCGATGCCTTTGGGCTCGAGACTCGGGCTCAGGAAAAAGGCGACCACTATGTTTTGAATGGGCGGAAGCTGTGGATCACCAATGCGAAAGAAGCGGGCCTTTTCATCGTTTTTGCCACCGTCAATCGTGAACTGGGATACAAAGGCATTACCGCATTTCTCGTGGAGCGCGACGCTCCGGGTTTCTCGGTGGGGAAGAAGGAGGATAAGCTTGGCATCCGCGCTTCTTCCACATGCGAGTTGATCCTGGATGATTGTCTTGTGCCTAAGGCCAATGTTTTGGGAGAAGTGGGCAAGGGCTATAAAGTCGCGATTGAGACGCTCAATGAGGGCCGTATCGGCATCGGGGCGCAGATGGTGGGGATTGCCCGCGGAGCGCTCGATCATGCCATTGCTTACGCGCAGCAGCGCAAGCAATTTGGCAAGCCTATTGCCGAATTTCAGGCTATTCAATTCCAGATTGCGCGGCTCGCCACTGATATCGAAGCGGCACGCTTATTGACCTACAACGCCGCCCGGCTTAAAGACACCGGTCAACCGTTCACAAAGGAAGCAGCCATGGCGAAGTATTTTGCTTCACAGGTTGCCGAGCGCGTGGCTTCGGAATGCATTGAGATTTTCGGAGGGTATGGCTTCACCAAGGACTATCCGGCCGAGAAATATCTGCGCGACGCCAAAATCGGGAAGATTTATGAGGGCACGTCGTTCATGCAGCTTCAGACCATTGCCAAGCTTGTTCTTGGAGGTTCGTGAGAGAGCGATGTCCCTTGACGGCTGCTATTTGAAATCTGAAATTTACATTGGCTGTCGTCGGGCCACTCTCTCCGCGCTGAATAAGGGTGAAGTGTTCAGGCAGCGAAGCGCACAGGGGGGCGCTATCGCGTGGTCCGCAAACGCTGAAGTTGTGAGCGTACCTGGCTGGCATCTGGGGCATCTGGTGCAAGCCTCAGATAGGTTTCAAGTTCACGTCGGGCTGGCGCGGCTTGCCCCGCACCCTCATACGCCAAAGCCAATTCGTGATGGGCGGCGGGTGAGTCCGGCTTGACTCGCAGAGATTGTTCGCAGGCCGCAATGGCTGCGTAGAAGTCACTTTTCATTCGCAGCGCTTCAGAGAGTGCGATGTAAGCTTCCGCATCGTGAGGTTTCAGTCGCAGGTAGTCGTAATAGTTCTGGATAGCGCCTGAGAAATCGCCCGACTGCTTCAGCGCGTTGGCCAAAGCCAAGCGGATGGGTGCATTCTCCGCATCGGAGCGCAGGGCTTCACGAAACTCACCGATGGCCTTGCTGGTTTTTCCTTCGCGCAGCCAGGCTTCAGCCAGGGCCTGGTGAGCGGAGGCCAGATAAGGCGTCACTTTCAAGGCAGCTTGAGCCTCGGAGATTGCCTTTTCATACTGCCCGGAGTGTAGATACACATCCGCGAGCCTCACGTGAGCCTCAGACCAGTCGGGACGTTGCTTCAGCGCCTGCTCAATCGCGATCCGCGCGCCATCCCAATCACCGGATCGCTCAAGTGCCTGACCCAAATCGAGCTCGCCCTCTGCGTTGCGAGGCTCCAGCAGAAGTGCGGCATGGTAAGCCTCCGCCGCTCCCTTCGAGTCGCCTTCCTTCGTCAATAGTTCTCCCAATCTGCGGAAGTAGCCTGAGTTCTGGGGCGCCAGCCGCGTTGCCGCACGGCCTTCAATGACGGCATCCTTCAAGTCGCCGTTCTGTGCCAGGGCGTCCGCCAGGCGTTCATGGAGGCTCGCGTCGTCGGGCCGGACGCGCAATGCGTCACGGTAAGTGGGCACCGCCAATGCAAAGTTCTTTTCCTGAACCAGCAGGTCTCCGAGGGCCTCCAGCGGTCCCGGGGCATCCGGACGGAGTTCAACCGCCTTTTGCAGTTCCCTTTCCGCTTCATGGATCTTACCCAGGCTCTTGAAAGTCATGGCCAGGCGGTAGTGCACCTCGAAATTCTTGGGCTCAAAAATCAGGGCCTGGCGGTATTCTTCAGCCGCCTTGGCAAGATTGCCCGCGGAGGCGTAGGCATTGGCCAGATCGACGTAAGCCTCAGGATCGCGCGGGCGAAGGCTGACTTCTTCCTGATAGTGCTGAATGAAGCTGGTCATGTTTTGGGAAGTGTCGATTGCCTCGGCTAGGTTGCGTCGATAGTCCGCATCTTTGGGAGCCATCTGCACGGCTTTTTTCAGTTCGAGGATAGCTCCCTTCAGATCGCCGGTCTCGCGCAGCATCAAACCCAATTGTTCGTGCAGGTTTGGGTTCTCAGGTCCCAGCCGGACCGCTTCCTGATACTCCGCGACGGAGCCCGGACTATTGCCTGCAGCGAGATAGGTGGAAGCAAGCGCCTCATGGGCAAGAAGGTAATCGGGCCGCAGGCGGATGGCATGACGGAACGCCCGGATGGCGTCCGCATAATCCCCGGCTTTTCGATAAGCCAGAGCGAGCGAATAGTAAAAGACGGGTTGATCAGGCCGGAATTCAATCGCCAGTTTGTATTCCTCGATGGCATGTACAAAATCCCCGGAGGTGAACAGGGCATTCGCCAGACCCATGTGCAGATCTGCATCATTCGGACGGAATTGCATGGCGTCGCGATATTCGTCTTCGGCTTCGCCAGTCTCGCCCCCTTGAATCAGAGCGGTGGCCAATCCGGCGTGAAAACTGGCGTTGTCTGGGGCGAGTTGAAGCGCCTTACGCCACTGTTCAATGGCTGCTCGGATTTTGCCAGACTGCTGGAGCGCGTTGGCCTCTGCAGCATAAGCCTCAGCATTCTTCGGGTCTAACTGTAGAGCTTGACCATACTCAGCAAAAGCCTTCTCAAACTGCTGTGCCGCAACGTAAGCATTACCCAAGTGAATATGGTTCTCAGCCCGTTGCGGGTGAAGCTTGACCGCAGCCTGGTAATCTGTGATGGCCTGTCGGACCTCGCCCTGCGCAAGTTCAAGCGCGCCCAGATTAAGATAAACGTTGGGAAGATTCGCGTTCAGTCGGGCGGCTTCGCGGTATTCGTAAATGGCCTGTGGAATCTGGTTCAAACCTACGTAAGCGTTGGCTAAATCATAGTGCGCGGCGGCGTCGCCGGGTCGCAGGGCCAAAGCGCGGCGGTAAGCCTCGGCGGCCTCACCCCACTTTTGCTCACCAGCCAGCCTGTTTCCCTGCTTCACCAGCCCCGCGACGGTGGCAGGCTCGCCTTCAGTTGAGGCTAGGGGGGGAGCGGTCTGAATAAGGTTTGTGCTCTGGTTGCCGGCGAGTCCGAACGGGCCAGCAGCCCGAGCCGTGGTTTGCGAGAGGGAGGGTAAACAAATGAATAGAAAAGTAAGGATAGCCTGCAGGCAGTATCTCGCCATGGCCTTTATCATGGACTGCCCCCTGCATATAAGAATACACCCAGTGAGCAAGGCCATCTAGCGCGTTGAGTTCTGCTCAAGTTGTTGAATGGCCGCATTGATCCACCAGCGTTCTGTCGCATCCGCTTTCGCGCGCCTCGCGCAGCGCCGGAAGCGAAATGCGGCCTTCGGAGTCCGCGTCCACACCATTGAAGAAACGGGGATTGACGCTCTCCGGCAAAGGATGCGCGACCCATTTTTCTCCGCCCCATTCGTTGGGTGCGTGGTCACCGAGCGTCAGAGAGGCATTTCAGAATGCCTCCAACTTTTCCTTTTGGGTTCCGGCTATGCCGAGTTAAGGAAAAATAAGGCTACTTTGTGGAACGAAGAGGGTTGCCTGTCTTGTTCGTAAGAGGCACATCTTGCCTTCTTCAGCGCCTGCCGTGGCCGCCGCTCGATGCACCGTGAAAGCCGCCCCCACCATGATATCCTCCTCCCCCAGTGCTACGGGAAAAGCCGCCCGACGAGGGCCGTGAATAGCTGCGGGAGGAATAGCCGCGATAGCTGCCATAACCTGATGAGCGCTCGTTCACGATAGGCTTGTTAATTTCGAGAGGCGGTTTCTGGTAAGAGCCGCGGCTGGCCCATCCCCAACCCGACGAGCGGGAAGGGGATTGCCAGCCCCGATTGCCGGATTGCGGGCGCGATGTGGAAAAACCTGTTCCACTCCTCTCAAAAGATTGCCGGGGCTGGGGCCTGAAGGTCTGCCAGCCCGAACGGGCCCCGTGAGTAGGTGAGTCCCCTGGGGAGGAACGGAATGAATTTTGTGGAAATGTTCGCATGCCCTGATTCGCTGGGGTAAACGACCGTGTGCGGTACTCAGGTCGGTTGCCGGAGCCGGCATTCTGACTTGAGCTAAAACTGCGCCAGCCTGCGCGACCGGATTCTGCGGGGGCATTGCGGAATACTCCTCGGTTGTCCTGGTAGATTCGAGTTCCGGAATTGGGCAAAGCTCCTTGCCGAACGGATGGGTTCGAGGAGACGCGGCCCGAGGGAGAGTCCCCGAAGGTGCGCCAGCCCTGACGAGCCTGCTGATCGTTTGAAAATGCTGGCCGGTTGCCATTCCTTTGAAAGGAATTTCCAGCCTGCCGTTGAGAAGCTGGTTGTGAAGTATTGGAGGACCCGGCTCCAAGACGGCGCCAGCCTTGCTGTGTCACTTGCTGGTTGCCTGAAGAAGATGAGGCGCGTGGAGCGTTATTGGATTGAAACCGCGATGCAGGATCTGTTCTCCCATTCGTCATACTGCGAGCATCGATTGCGCCCGGACGGTTGTTCTGGATCATTTTCTGAACGCTGGCCACCTGCTCGTTGAACGGTCTGGGGCCTGCAGGCGGCTGATGAGTGGTGAAGAAGCGGCGATTGCTGACGGCACTCGACGGGATGGCGCTCCGGCTCACAGTTCTTGTCGTGGGACGAAGGCTGGACCGCGTGGGAACTACTGGAACATGCCCGGCAACGAACTGCGCCTGACGAAACTGAGCTTCGGTGACGGTTGTCCGCCGCACGTGAAGCACGTTGCCCGCCGCGAACTGTTGTGACGGTACCGTTACAATTGCGCGTCGCACGCGCGCATTCACCATCGCAGCCTGCAGATTGGAATAGACGGGCCGTCCCCTGCCTGCCAGCGGTGCCATATATCCGACGTTTCTGATGTTCGTAATGTTTGTAACATTGCGAACATTGGTGATGTTGACGACGTTGAACCCTCCGCGGTATCCCCACCAGCGATAGAAAGGGTCACAGGGCCCGACCGGCAGCCAGCCGATCGATCCAAAGCCAAAGCTGAGGCCGAAATGGAACCCTCCGCCGAATCCGAAGCCAAAGAAGGAAACATAGGCTGGCGCCCAGATGGGACGATAGGCTGGAAACACCGGGCCCGGCCACCAGCACCAGGAATTGCCATAGAAAAACCAACGGCCGTAGTGATAAGGCGCCCAGCCCCAGGGCTCATACGAGACCCAGGTCCATCCCCAATAAGGCTCCCAGACCCATCGGCCATCGTAGTAAGGAACCCATCCGGCGTTGACGTAAGGAGTCCAGCACCAGTCGTAACCGGGAACATAGACCCAGTGGCCGTAGGCATCCAAATCTTCAGCGCCCGTGTAATAGTGATTGGCATATTGCCAGCTTCGCGCGTTTTCGATGAGGTTATCGCGCTGATCGTTCCATTTGTCCCAATCATCGCGGCCTGGCGCTTCGACGATCTGGTACTGAGGGTTGTCCGTACCCTCTACGGTCATCATCTCGTTTTTGTTGAGGTTTGCGCTCCCTTGAGGTGTCGATATCTGGGCGCGCCCTTTTCTAACCGTAATCTTGGTTTGCGATTCTGAATCGACCTCAATGCGATAAACGCCTGGCTCGAGGGGATGGATGGCTACATTGGGCGTATCGATTTCAACATTCCCCTCTGCGCCTTTCAGAACGGTATAATCCGCCAGGCCTTGCGCGATCTGCACCTGAATATGATTCTGTGAAAGGTCGGCGATCTTGGCGTCGGTTTGCGAACCAAGCCGGAGGATGTCTGCAAAATCAAGCTGCAATTCAGACCTGGAGTCCTGGCCCGTTGAAACCTTGTCGCCAGCAACGACCGGCGCGTTTACGGTTGCCGCAACCCAATCGCCTGTATCGCCGCGTTGGGTGGAAACTTGCCCATGAATGAAGCTGATGCGTGCGACACCTGAGTTCGGGGTATCTTCAGCTCGAAGTCTGGGTGTTCCAGGAACGAACAGCACTGCGAACGCAATCAACATCCAAAGTCGATTCTTCATAGGGCACCTCCGAGGGAGCCACAGGTGCGGCGCCTCTCATCGGCAGTAAATGGCACGCCAAGTGCCATTCCGAGCTTTCCAGGTAAGTCAATCATCTAGCCTGCTATCAATTACTTACAAGGATTATAAATGTAGTCGATTAACAATGAGTTGACAGTGTCTTGGTGGATTTCAGCCAGGGATGGTCAAATTCAACCGGAACTGGCAGAACGTAGTGTCTTGTCCCGTTTAATGACTTAGAGTGGTGGCAGATCATCACCGCACTCACTCCGCCCTTTACCCCTCCTCGGGAAGGAGGGCAATGCCCCTGCTTGATTAAGGAGGGGGAGGCGGTGGTTGTTGTAAAGAGTTGGCTGGGGCGGAAGGCTCGTTAGAAAGAATTTACACTTTGCCACGCTTTGAGGATTTACTTCGGAATGAGAGTTTTTCATCAGCCAGTCAGGCTAGGCAAAAACGATTCACCCCGCGCGTGAGCGGGGAAGTGAGACCTTAGGGGTGGTGTAAAGCGTGTGCATCCACACTGTGTTTCTCAGCAGCCTCGGCCATCCTGAGCGCAGTAGCGGCTTTGGAATAATGCGGATTTAGCGTCAGTGCTTGCTGAAACTTTGGAATCGCATCCGTGTACTTACCTTCGCTGGCAAGCACCAGCCCCCAATTGAAGAAAGCTTCCACGTATCGGGGATTGTCAATGGTGGCTCGTTCAAAAAGTGCCTGAGCCTCTGCGTTTCTTCCCTCTTTTCCGTAAAGCACCCCCAGGTTGTTTTCTGCCAGAGCGTTGCCGGGTTCTTGTTGCAGGGCCGCTTTAAATTCCCGCTCTGCATCCACGAGACGCCCGTTCCTCATATAGCAGATGCCAAGCTGATTTCGAGCTTTACTGAAGGAGGCATCTTCCCGCACGGCCTCTTCAAGCTCGGCCTGCTCCTTGGCAAAGTCGCCCTGGCGAGCCAGGACAAGCGCCAGATTGTAGTGTAGCTGGGGATCCTGAGGCGCCAATTCCAAAGCGGCCTGGTATGCCTCAACCGCCTTGTTGAGTTGCCCCGCCGCAAAATACGCATTTCCCTGGCTGCTGAGCACGCCAGCCTTCGTCTTAGAAGCCTGGGATTGTTTAATTTGTTGAAAGGCAGCGAGATTCTGCTTCTCAGCCTGCGTTTGCTTCACTTTGGCAAGCACCAGACCGAGCTCGTAAAGCACTTCTGGCGCATTCGAATTCAACTTCTTCGCATCCTCCAGTTGTTGTAATGCCTCGCCCGTGCGTCCCAAATGCTCGAGCGCGACCCCCAAGTTGTAATGGGTCTGATAGCTTTCAGGATCAAGCCTGACGGCCTTTTGAAGAATTTCAATGGCATCGGCATAGCGTCCAAGGTCTTTATAAGCCTCGCCCAGAATGGCGTAACCTGAAGCATCCTGTGGCTGGCGCTGTAAATATTGCTGAAGATAAGGCACCGCCTGCCGGACCTGATTAAGGATGATCAGCGCCTTGGCAAGCGAAAGGCGCGCCTCATCATTACGGGGATCGAGGCTCAGCGTCCGTTGATACTCGCGCGCCGCGTCCACGTAGGAGTGGTCTTGCGCGTAGGCGTTTGCGAGATCAAAATGGAGCGCGGCCGATCGCGGTTGATTCGCAATCAGTTGATGGAAGACGCTGATCGAGCTTTTATAATCCTTGTTTCGCGCGTAAGCTGTAGCGAGTTCGAGCCTGATTTGGTCCTGCAGTTGGGGATTTGACGGCATGAGAGCAAGAGCCTGCTTGAAATAGTAGATGGAGGATTCGTAACGCCGTTCGGCACGTAAGGCCTCAGCAAGATGAAGAGCCGCTTTGCCCGAGTGGGGATCACTTCGCAGGGCGCGTGCAAATGCACGGATGGCGGCAGGGTCGTCTCTGAGCGCGTGCAGGCACATGCCCAGGGCATCGTAGGCTTCGGCATCATGCGGTTGTTCATCAACCGTCGCCTGAAATTCTTTGGCGGCAGCCTTAAAATTTTGTCGCCGCATGAGCACCAAACCCAGGTTGAAATGAGCTTGCCAGGAGTTGGGATCATGGTCCAGGGCCGCCCGAAATGATTCCGCGGCGCAATCCAAATTGCCCACATGGACATATTCCGTACCAAGCGCGTTGTAAGTTTCGGCGGAAGGATGCAGGCTCGCTTGCTGAAGAAGCTGATGGAGTCGACTGCCCGGGGGGCTTACTGAAACGCAATTGGAAGGTAACTGGGCTGCAGACATACTCGAAGAGGGAAAAGAAGAACAAACATAGGGGAGTTCCCGGCCGCTCAACAGCATGGTCAGCAGAAGAATGGATGATTTCAAGATGAATCTGGAGCGGTGTCGCATGCCTGGTTTTTCCGCCACTCTTTTTATAATAAAGTTGTTTCTTCTGTTTCGCGAAGGGTTTCATCATCGCAAGGCATCTGGCAAATTCCTCAACAGTTGATCTTGCGCGGGGGATTGGAGGATGCTTTGATCTTCTTTTGCTGCGCGAGCACGCTCGCAGCCTGTTGAGGCTGGCCGATAAAGGTGTAGATTTTTGCCAGTTCGGTGTAAGCCTTTGAATAATCCGGCTTCAGTTCGACTTCCGATTTCAGGTCGCAATCGCTCTTGCTTGGCGCCTTGATTGGTTAGCAACTCGGCCTGAACTGAGGATGATTACTGTTTAATGTTTAAGAATGTCCTAGTTCGTCAATCTTGACAAAGGACGCGCACTCAAGGTATCAACTTAAAGCGTTCATCTGCGCGGTGAAAATCACGAACGAGAGTTA